>Ga0256828_1000255_pt1 | contig 36784 bp, 26 predicted proteins | sample CV88metaG_FD_185993 | JGI IMG/M metagenome (GOLD analysis project Ga0256828, IMG submission 185993) | Hydrothermal vent microbial communities from East Pacific Rise, Pacific Ocean - CV88 | ecosystem: Environmental > Aquatic > Marine > Hydrothermal vents | place: Pacific Ocean: East Pacific Rise...
CTGATACAATTTCTTTATAGTAAACGCCTTCTGAGTTTGTTGTATGTCTCTTAGGTAGTGTTTTTTTTGCCATTTCATTTTTCTTAATGTGGACTTTTTTGTGGATTGATATTTTTTAGTCCATAAACAGTCCACATTATATTAGTAAATAGGCATAAATGTGGACTTATCTTAGTAAGTATATAGTATGATTATATAATAAGAAATACCCTAAAGTAAAGGGTTTTAAGATATTTTAGTAAATTTTAAAGGATAGTAAAATGGAGTGCGAATTTCCTACGGTTAATTCAAATATGGATGAGATAAAAGAAATTTTTAAGAGCGTTAAAACTATAGCTGTTTTAGGGCTATCTCCTGATAAAACAAAAGCAAGTCATAGAGTGGCAAAATATTTACAAGAAGCAGGGTATAAGATAGTTCCTGTTTATCCTAAAGAAGAGAAAATTTTAGGCGAAAAGGTATACCGTTCTTTAGCTGAAATACCTTTTGAAGTCGACATGGTAGATATATTTAGAAAACCAGCAGCTTTTGATGCTGTTGTAGATGCTTCTATTAAGCGTGGTGATGTCAAAGTATTTTGGGGACAGGTTGGACTTGTAAATAACACTGCAGCTCAAAAAGCTAAAGATGCAGGAATGAAAGTAGTACAAAATCAATGTGCTATGGTTGATCATAAAAATATTTTTGGATAGGCTGTACTTTTGTTGAATTTAAAAACGATCCAAGAGGCAAAAGAACGTATAGGAGATGTTGTTGTTGAGACGCCTCTAGCTTATGCTCCTTATCTCTCTGAAATTACAGGAATAAATATCTACTTAAAGAAAGAAAATCTTCAAGTAACAGGTGCTTTTAAAATTCGTGGTGCTTACAATAAAATAGCTTCACTCACGCAAGAAGAACGAGATCATGGTGTTGTTGCTGCAAGTGCTGGAAACCATGCACAAGGAGTTGCACTCTCCGCTAAACTTTTTAATATCAGAGCTGTTATTGTTATGCCAGAATCTACGCCACTTACAAAGATTAATGGTGTAAAACATTATGGTGCAGAGGTTATTTTAGCTGGGAGTAATTATGATGAAGCTTATGCTTATGCTGTAAAGTATGGTAAAAATAACAATCTTACTTTTGTTCATCCTTTTGAAGATGAAACAGTTATAGCGGGTCAGGGTACAGTTGGACTTGAAATACTTGATAAATGTCAAGAAGTAGATGCTGTTATTGTACCGATTGGTGGAGGAGGTCTTATTGCAGGAGTTGCTACTGCTATAAAGGAGACAAATCCAAATATTAAAGTGATTGGTGTAAGTGCAAGTGGTGCACCTGCATTTAAAGAGTCATATGAAAATAAAAAGCCAATTGATTCTACCAGTGTGAGAACCATCGCAGATGGTATAGCAGTACGTGATACCTCTCCTGTTACCTTGCAATATGCACTTACAAATGTGGATGAAGTACTAAGTGTTGATGATGAAGAGATAGCAAGTGCCATTTTATACCTTTTAGAAAAGCAAAAACTTGTTGTTGAGGGTGCTGGTGCTGTTGGTGTAGCTGCGCTACTTCACCACAAACTTGATGATTTAAAAGGTAAAAATGTAGCAGTTGTACTTAGTGGTGGAAATATGGATGTAACACTACTCTCTGTTATCATTGAAAAAGGCTTATTAAAGTCACATCGTAAAATGAAAGTTACAGTAACATTAATAGATAAACCCGGTTCATTAATGCGTTTTACAGAGCTACTTCAAGAACTAAATGCTAATATAGTTCATATTGCTTACGATAGAACTTCTATTTCACTTGATTATGGTGATGCTAATGTTACAGTACATATGGAGACAAAAGGTAAAGAACATCAGGAAGAGATACGTAGAGTATTGAAAAAAGAGGGTTATTTAAGGGATTGAAAGATGGAAATTGTAGTTAGTAAAAGCATAGCTAAACCAGTCATATTATTACAATTATTTGATAATGGAGATTTATTAGCTGTTGATGTAGAAACTACAGTCCGTTTTTTTGATAAAAATAACTTAGAACTTAAAAATGGTTTTAAAGTTGGTATAGAACATAAACACTACAAAACACCTGTCGTTGCTTTTTCTAATGATAAAAAATATTTTGCTACATTAACGAGTGATGCAAGAGAATCAAGACTTTTTAATGCTCAAACAAAAAAGCTTATAGCTAAGCTTGATCGACATCATGGAGAAGCATCTTGTGTTGGTATAGATCCACTCTCCCGTTATATGTTCTCATGTGGAGATGATGGTAAAAGTTTTGCTCTTGATGTAGAAAGTGGTAAATTGGTTTTTACACTTCCTCCTCACGCAGATACTATTAATGATATTGCATTCTCAGCCAATGGGAATTGGGTCGCTGTTGCCAGTTATGATCGTAAAATAACACTTTTTTCTTTAGTGACAATGACACCTAAAAATAAACTTAAATCCCACTCTGCTCCTGTAATGCATGTAAAATTTGTTCATCAGAATACTCTTTTAAGTATTGATAAGAATTCATCTGCAATTATTTGGAATATATACAGTGGTAAAGTTATTAAAAGATTAGAGGGTATACATGATGAAATAACTTCTATTGTATGTGATGCAGAAGAGGAATTTTTATTTTTAGGTACACAACTGGGTTATATTTTAGTGTATGATTTGCAAACCTATACTTTGATATCTGCTAAATACATTAAAATGAACTCTCCAATAACACAATTGGCTTTTGATGATGAAAATGATATTTTAATTATCGGTACAGAAGATGGTTTTATAATCTCTTATGATATTTTTGAAGGTGAGTCTCAACTTCAAAGTTTTCTCAAAGAACGAAAGTTTACATTAGTACAAAAAATAGTAGATATAAACCCTTTACTTGAATATACTGAAGTCTATTCAATTCTAACGAATTTTTGGGAAAATTCGTTGACAAAGGCAAAATTGGCTCTACAAAAAGGTGAAAGAGAAAAAGCAGTACTGATTTTAGGGCAATTTAAAAATATGCCTTCTAAAAATAAAATTATTCAAAAAGTCCTCCGTGATTATGAAGAGTTTCCAAAGTTTGTTCAGTTTGCAAAGGAGGGTAAATTAGCTCTAGCTTACGGTCTTGCAAAAAAATATCCTATCTATAAAGAATCAAGTATTTATAAATCTTTAGAGAACAGATGGAAAAAAGCTTTTTCGCAGGCACAAAAATATGTACTTAATCCAAAAACGGTGCAACATGCGAAAGATATACTTGCTCCCTATCGAGGTATGAGTGAAAAAACGATTTTAATTCAAGATGTTTTAAGTAAAGGTGAAATATATAAACGCTTTAGAACAGCTATGGCGCAAAAAGAGTTTAAAATTTGTTCTGAACTGATTAAAAAGAATACTTTTTTACAAGAACTTCCAGAATATGCCAGTTTAATGAAGTTTGCAGATGGCCTCTATATAAAATCTCAAAAATTTATGCAAGAAGGAGATATACACTCAGCAATAAAGATTTTACGAATCTTGCAAGATTTTGAAGAGTTTAAAGATGAAGCACGTAATTATATGATAGAACTGGAGTCTAAAGCAAAGTTTTTTCAAGCTCTAAAAGAGGAAGATTTAAATACTGCTTACAATATGATGGCAGTTACGGAAGATTTAATGCAAACTGAGGATGGTATGAAATTAAATGAAATGTGGAATCAGAATCTTCATGATGCAAATGCACAAGCAGCTCACGGCAATGTTTTAGGTGTCAAAAATTCTATGAAAAAATATATGAATATTAGTTCAAAATATGCAGCATTGGCAACTGTTTTCGCTTTTACATATATGGTACAACTTGAAGACGCATTACTCAAGAATACAGAGCGTTCTATTCTTGAAAATGGTATAAAAAATTATATTTTAAATTTTGGGTTGACGGAGCAAATTGAAACTTTTTATAACCTTTTTAGAGATACTTACTCAGATACAAAATTAAATCTAGAACTTTTAAAAAAAGGCTCATTTACAATGTGGCGACCATCTATGATTGTTGATTCAATCTTAGATTAGTTTTTTGTCTCTAAAATACATCCTCTTTTAACCTCTAATATAGTTATTTTTCAATATAATGGGCAAATTTTTAATAGAAAACAATTAGAGGAGACTTCTCATGCAAATTAGTGGCGCACAGATGGTTATTGAAGCACTTATTGCAGAAGGTGTAGATACAGTTTTTGGCTACCCTGGTGGGGCAATAATGAATGTCTATGATGAAATATATAAACAAGATAAATTCCAACACATTTTAAATCGTCACGAGCAAGCAGCAGTTCACGCAGCAGAGGGATATGCAAAAGCAAGTGGTAAAGTAGGTGTTGCAATGATTACATCTGGTCCCGGTTTTACAAATGCAGTCACTGGTTTGGCAGATGCTTATATGGATTCTGTTCCTTTAGTTGTTATTTCTGGCCAGGTTCCTATGAGTCTTATTGGTACAGATGCTTTTCAAGAGATTGATGCTGTAGGTATTTCACGTTCATGTACAAAGCATAACTATCTTGTAACAGATGCAGCAGATCTTCCCCGTGTATTGAAAGAGGCATTTTATATTGCAGCTTCTGGTCGCCCCGGTCCTGTGCATGTTGATATTCCAAAGGATGTAACGGCACAGATCGCAGAGTTTAATTATGATATTGAACTTAATCTTGAGACATATAAGCCCCATGTTAAAGGTAATCCTCGTCAAATTAAAAAAGCAATGGAGGCTATTGCCAAAGCGAAACGTCCTATGTTCTATCTTGGTGGTGGTATCATTAATGCAAATGCTGCCTATGAAGTAAGAGATTTAGTTCACAAAACTGGAATTCCTGCAGTTGAGACATTTATGGCGCGTGGGACGCTCACGCATGATGATGATTTGCTTATCGGTATGCTTGGTATGCATGGTTCTTACGCTGCAAATATGGCAGCAAGTGAAACAGATTTAATGATTGCTCTTGGTGCACGTTTTGATGATCGTGTAACCGGTAAACTTTCAGAATTTGCTAAAAATGCTGATGTTATTCACGTAGATATCGATCCAGCATCTATTTCTAAGCTTGTTAATGCAGACTTCCCGATTGTTGGCGATGTAAAAAATGTTGTGCTTGATATGCTTGCTCAAGTTGATAAAATTGATGCTGATAAATATGAGTCTTGGAGAGAAACTATTAACAACTTTAATGAACTCCATCCTCTTACTTATCATGAAGATAGTGAAAGACTCAAGCCACAATGGGTTATTGAGAGAGTTGGTCAGATACTTGGAGATAAAGCAAATATTTCTACTGATGTTGGACAGCATCAGATGTGGACAGCACAGTTCTATCCGTTTAGCAGACCACGTCAGTTTATAAGTTCTGGTGGTCTTGGTACTATGGGCTTTGGTTTTCCGGCAGCACTTGGTGTAAGAGCAGCATCTCCAGATAAGGTAAGTATCAACTTTACAGGAGATGGTTCTATTCTTATGAACTGTCAGGAGTTAATGACAGCAGTTGAGAAAAAATTGCCGGTTATCAACATCATTTTAAATAATAACTTTTTGGGAATGGTTCGTCAGTGGCAGACACTTTTTTATGATAAACGTCACTCAGAGACAGATCTCTCTGTTCAGCCAGACTTTGTAAAACTCTCTGAAGCCTTTGGCGGAATAGGGTATAGAGTAAAAACAAAAGAGGAGTTTGATGCTGCTCTTAAAGATGCAGTTGAAAAAAGTGTTGTTGCTTTTATAGAAGTAATAGTTGAGAGATTTGAAAATGTTCTTCCAATGGTACCAGCTGGTGGAAGTCTTTTTAACATGATGTTATTAGAGAAAAAGGAGAGTAAATAATGAACAACGAAAACGCAAGAAGAGTAATCTCAGTTATCGTGGTAAATGAAGCGAGTGTTTTGTCGCGTGTTACAGATCTTTTCTCTGGGCGTGGTTATAACATTACATCTCTGACTGTTGCACCTATTCCGGATTCTAAATACTCACGTTTGACTATTGCCACATCCGGATCTGTACGTGTGATGGAGCAAATTACAAAACAGTTACATAAACTTATACCTGTACTTCGTGTTTATGAACATGAAGATATGGTCGAAAAAGAGATGGCAATGGTAAAGTTTCCAATCACTGAAAACTTAAGTGATATAAATGCACTGTGTGAAGCATATAATGGGAAAATTGTAAATGTTGGGGATAATATAGTTATTGCAATGGTAGCAGATGAGCCAAAGAGAATTGATAATTATTTGTGTGCTATAAAACGATACAATCCAAAAGAGATTGTACGTAGTGGTGCTGTGGCACTCGAGAGATAAAGTTATGAAGCTAAGTGAAATTGCAAAAGTAATTGGTGCTGAGTTTCATGGTGATGATAAAGAAATCATCTCTTTAAATACCCTCAAAGATGCAAATGAGAAAGAACTCTCATTTGTAGCAAATCCCAAATATGTTAAAGATATCCCAACATCTAAAGCAGGTGCTATTTTAGTGACTGAAGCTACAAAAGAGCACGTACCAGAAACCTCTGTAGCACTTGTTGTTGAAGATACGTATTGGCAGATGGCAACCCTTTCAAAATATTTTGCTCCACCTTTGGAAGATAAAGAGGCTTTTAGAGCCGTTGTTGGAGAAGGAAGCAGTATTGCTCCAACAGCAACACTGGCAAATGGTGCTAAAATTGGGAAAAATACAACGATTATGGCTGGTGTCTATGTAGGTTCAAATGCTGAAGTAGGGGATAATACAATTCTTTATCCAAATGTTGTCATTTATCGTGATTGTAAAGTTGGTAATGATTGTATTATCCATGCAGGGACTGTTGTTGGAAGTGATGGTTTTGGTTTTGCTTCAAACAGGCTTGGAGAACATAAAAAAATCTATCATATTGGTAATGTTGTTATCGAAGATGATGTTGAAATTGGAGCGAATACGACTATCGATAGGGCGGTATTTGGCTCTACTTTGATCGAAAAAGGCGCTCGCTTGGATAATCTGATCCAAGTAGCACATAACTGTGTCTTTGGTAAAGGAAGTGTTGCTGCTGCACAAGCGGGTTTTGCAGGCTCTACTATTATCGGTCAAAACAATGTTTTTGGTGCACAATCTGGTGCAGCAGGCCATTTAGAAATAGCACCATTTAACACTTTCGCAGCAAGAACAGGTGTAACGAAAAGTGTTAAAGAGAGTGGAAAGACTTTTGCAGGATTTCCGTTTATGGACCATAAAACATGGCTTAAAATTCAGGGAAAACTTGCTAGACTAATCAAATAAATGTATTAAAAGGATGTATAATGAGTAAAGTTATTGCATTAAATGGAACAAAAAATGGAGTTATATCTATAACAAAACTAGAAAATCCATATGGTGAAGATAGTGGTACTGTTGCAAGTATCGGAATTTCACTCAGTGGTGAGGCTGATAAACCTGAATGGAAAGTTCATATTCCACTAGAAAATTTAGATGAAGTTATAAAAACACTTCAGGAATTAAAGTAAATTTGAACATGTTAAAGCAATCTCAAGAGATTTTACTTGTTGATGACAGAAAAGAGAATTTAGAGCTTCTTAGTAGTTTTTTAGTTGATAAAGGCTATAAAATTAGAAGTGCTTTAAATGGTGAAACTGCATTGATGAGTATAAATGTAAAAGTACCTGATCTGATTTTGCTTGATATAGAAATGCCACAGATGAATGGTTATGAAGTTGCAAAAGAGTTAAAGTCTAATCCTCAAACAGAAAATATTCCTATTATTTTTATTAGTGCACATGATGATACAGAGGCAAAGATTAAAGCTTTTCAATCAGGTGGTGTTGATTATATTCCCAAGCCATTTGCAAATGAGGAAGTTGTTGCACGGGTAGAAATGCATCTTGAATTAGCTGCCTATCAATATAACTTAGAACAAAAAGTACAAGAAGGTCTTGCTGAAATAAGACATCTTAATGAAGATCTTGAACTCACGCAAAAAGAGATGACAATTACTTTAGGTACTTTGATGGAAACTCGTGATGATGATACTGGACATCATGTTATGAGAGTTGCAAGATACTCTAAACTTTTAGCAGAACTTTATGGACTTGATCATAAAAGTGTTGATCTCATTTATAAAGCTGCACCTTTTCATGATGCAGGAAAGGTTGCAATTCCTGATAGTGTACTCAACAAACCTTCACAGCTTGATCCTCAAGAGTGGGAAATTATGAAAACGCACTCTATACGTGGATATGAGATTTTTAAAGATTCTACTCGACCAATTTTAAAAATGGCAGCTATTATTGCAAAAGAACATCATGAACAGTGGAGTGGTCAGGGGTATCCTGACGGACTTAAAGGCCAAAAAATAAGTATTGCTGGACGTATTGTTATGCTTGCTGATGTATTTGATGCTTTAACAAATGAAAGGGTTTATAAAAAAGCTTGGAGTATAGAAAAAGCAATGGATTTTATAGAAGAACAAAAAGGTAAAATGTTTGAACCTAAGCTTGTAGATCTTTTTCTTAAAAATATTGATGCATTCAAGCAGATCTATCATGAATTAAAAGATTAGTAACCCAATTTATAATTAAGCATAAATGATATACTGGGTGCTTCATCAATATAATTACTAGAACCTTTGAAAAAGTTTCTTTTATTTAGATCTTCATTGAAAAGTCCTAATAAATTATATCCGTGGAGAGTTAGTGTTAATTTTTTATTGAATTTATACTCTATGCTGCTGTTAAAATAAGCACTCTCTTTGAATGCTCTTGTACCATCCGTATAGACAGGTAATCGATAATATGCCGTACCTATATTTGCAAAAGTTGCCTCATTATAGTCTGCCATATCAATAGCTCCTGGTATCCCCCAATATATTCGCAAAGAATTGATAAATTTTAGTTTTTCATTGTATGTGTAGTTAAAACGTAATTTTGTTATATTGTTATTCCAATTTGCAAGATCATTCCCATATCCATAAATTGATGCAGAAATATTTTGTCTACTTGTTGTTGGTGTACTTGGTGTAAAACCAAGTTGTTTTGTATAATTATGAGAGAGATCTAGTTCATAAGGCCCTTTCTTGTAATTAACACTTGCTTCAAGTGTATAGAATTTTACTATACCAATATATTCAGTTGATCCTGGAGGTCCTAAATCATTATATGATATAACATGATGTTTGTTGTAAGATGATTTTGCATTCAAGGTGAAATTATCTTGATAGGTTGCATAAAGTAGTTCAATTCTATCAATATATTCAACATCTGTTTTAATATGATTATATTCAGAGTTATAGTAAAGATCTGCATCATCTGCAACACGAACTGAGTGCGTGTAATTGCATTTTACAATATTATTAGCATTTAAGTTGTAGATTAGAGCAATTCTTGGAGAGTAGAGTGAATCTGAATAGGTATGTTTATCTACTCTTAAATCAAGAAATGTTTTTAATTTTGTTGTAATGTTATATTGAATTTCACCAAATAAAGAGTACATATATGAACTCCATTTTGTACCAACAGCTAAATGGTTAGAAATCTTGGATGTTGCATTTCCAAATTTATTATGTGTATATTTTGCACCAAAAGCATAACTTATTTTTTCATTTGGAGTATAAGAACTTAATATATGGGCATTGATATTCTCTTCAACCCAGTTTCTATTTCCAAAATTTCTAGGACTAACGGAAGTTGTAATAAAAATCTTGGATCGAATATAACTTATATCATACTCCATTTTCAGATTTGGTGAAATTATTTGTGTATATGAGAGTGTATTGCTCCACTGCTCATTTCCAGTTCCTGTATTTTGTAAAAATTCTGGTCTTGAATTTGTATATTGATGCTGAGATGTAGGAATAGCCATACCACTTTTTGTATAGCGGCTCCAAAATTCAAGATTTTTATAATTTAATTGCAGATGAAATTTCTTTCTTATTTCATTATGATATGATGCATTGTTATTTGTTGTATGAAATCCAAGTGGTTGATTGGCATAAAAAACTTGAGGAATATGTGGAGGTACAGGATCATAGCTAAAGGCTACTTTATGAATTGCTTTATTGTCATTTGATCCGTTATAATTATCAAAGCCTCCATATAAAAAGATTCCAAGATCACGGGAAAGTTGGATGGCATATTTTGCATCGATAGATACAAATTTTTCAATAGCTCCTATTTTTACATTTGTTTCAAATCCTTCAAAACTTTTAGAATCAAAAGTTTCAATATTAATTACTCCTGCAATAGCTCCTGGACCATAAATAGAAGAACCGGGACCACTAATGATAGTAATTTTTTTAATATCTCCAAGCATAGAAAACCATCGTTCAGTTACAGCACCACCATCACTTGCTTTTATATTTAGGTTTTGGCCATTAAGTGTGAGAAGTATTTTATTATTTCTATCACTTATAATACCACCTATTCCAAGTTGATTACCCTGAACTTTATACATATATGCTATATCTGGAACATAAATCTCTAGGAGTTCATCAAGATTTCTTGCTCCTGATTCTTGAATATCCTTTTGTGTGATAACAGTAAAAGATGAAGGAGTGTTTTTTATATCTGTCTTTGTTAGTGTCATTGATCTGTCAAAAGTTTGTATTAGAGAAAGATCTTCTAAATCCATAAGTAAAATATTATCTTGAGCCTGTAAATAATTAAAAAGAAAAAGTAGTGTAATCGAGAGCTTTTTACGCATTGTTTCAATTTCCTTATAGACTATCTAAAGACAATTTTAACATATATTATGAAATTTAAAAATAAAAGTGTTATTATGACATATAGCAATTTGTATAATAAAGGCAAATATATTATGAAAAAACTACTTCTTCTCTTTATATTGGTATCTTCTTATTTTACTCCTGTAATTTTCGCTCATAGTAACGAAATTAAAAGTAGAAATGAAGTTATTTCTGCATATATTTATCTTTTAAGTAAAAATACCAAATGGCCAAATGAAAAGAGTATAGAGAAATTTACTATTGTAGTTATTGAAGATAGCCATACTATTTTTGATATATTGACAGATATGACAAAAGGATTGAGGTTAAAAAACAGACCGGTACAAATAGTACACGCGGAGGACGTTCATAGTTTGTATTTAAAAAATGTTCAAGTTCTTTTTGTTTCACAACATTTTAAAAATTCTTTAGAAGAAATCTATAATAAGATAGCTAATAATCCTGTATTGCTTATCAGTGAAAATGCGCAGAGTATGCAAAAAAGTATGATAAATCTTTATGAAGATATTAAATACAGAATAAATATAGAGATCAATTTAAAAAATATAATTGATCATGAATTAGAGGTAAATGAAAAAATTCTTCTAACAGGAGGATCAAGAGTTGGAGTTAGTAAACTTTATAACTCATCTATTGAAACTATAAAAGCACAAGAAAAAAAGTTTAGAAAATATCAGATCTTAAATGAAAAACTAAAAGAAGATTTACTGTGGCAAAATAGAAAAATATCCTTTTTACAAGCAGAAATTGATCAAAAAAGTAAAGAGATAGCTCAAAAGAAAAAAGAGTATAAAAAAACATTAAAGCTTATCGAAAAAAAAGAGATATTGATCAATAAAACAGTAAAAAATATTAAAATAAAAGAAAAAAAACTGAAAACACTTCAAGAAGATTATAAAAAGATGCAGGAAAAATTACAACAACAAAAAGCTCTTTTAGAAGTCAAACAGGAAGAAGTTACAAGAGCCAAAGATGATATTGTTAAATATTCTACAATATTAGAGACAAAACTTAAAAAAATTGATACTTTAGATACTAAGATAAAAGAGCAGGAATCTATAATTAAGAAAGGCTTGCAAATTAGAGAGGAACAAGCAAGTAAAATAGAAAAGCAAAAATTGGTATTGTTTTTACTGGTTGTTATTGCAATTTTATTACTTTTGTTTATGCTTTTCTTTTACAGAAATAAAAACTTACTTGAAGAACTTAATAGCGAACTGCAACTCGCAAAGGATGAAGCTGAGTATGCAAATAAATCAAAGTCTTTGTTTTTAGCAAATATGTCGCATGAGCTACGTACACCATTAAACGCTATTTTAGGTTTTTCAGAATTATTGCTTCATGATACTGTATTGGCTCAAAAATATAAAAAGACGATCGGTATTATCTATTCAAGTGGCACATTCCTCCTTGCGCTAATAAATGATATTTTAGATATATCTCGTATTGAAGCAAGAAAAATCATTATAGAAAATGAAGTGGTCAATGTAAAAAATATTGCTGAAGATGTTATAGCTTTACTTAAAAATAGAGCTGAGTCAAAATCTTTAGAATTGATAATTATGTATGATACAGATATTCCTGAATGTTTAAAAATAGATAGTAAAAAAGTACGTCAAATTCTTCTTAATTGCATAGGGAATGCGATCAAGTATTCTAAAAAGGGAACAATAACCGTAAAACTTTCTATGGAAAATAATTATCTAAATCTTACTGTAAGTGATGAAGGTGTCGGTATCGCTAAAGAAAATTTAAATGCAATATTTGAACCATTTAAACAGGTTGGTGATGCTTCTGAGTTGACAGGAACAGGTTTAGGATTGACCATCACAAAACAGTTTATAGAAGCTATGGGAGGCACAATTAAAGTAAAAAGTAAACTTGGTAAAGGCAGTAGTTTTATTTGTAAACTTCCTTATGCACTCTGTAAGAAAGATGAAAAAGCAAATAATATGATAGATACTCATTCAAAAAAAGTTATTGGGCTTACGGCAGAGAGTAAAAAATTAAAAGTAATGATCGTAGAAGATAAAGAGACAAATATTCTTTTGTTGAAAAAAATTATGGAGGTTCTAAACTTTGACATTAAAGTTGCATATAATGGTGAAGAAGCGATTACACTTTTTGAATCATTTCAAGCAGATCTTATTTGGATGGATAGAAGAATGCCTAAGATGGACGGAGAAGCTGCTATAAAGAAAATCCGTAAGCTTAAAGGTGGTAAAGATGTTATTATCATCGCATTAACTGCTAGTGTATCTAATGATGAAAAATATCAACTTATTGAAGCTGGTGCTAATGAATGTGCTGCAAAACCTTATAAAATTCAGGATATCTATACAATTATGCAACAATATTTTAAACTTGAATATATATATCAAGATGAGAGTTCTTCGGAAAAAGAATCAGAATTTTCCCATGATGCATTAAAAATAGAGATGCGAACATTAGATGTTGAGACAATGAATGAACTCTATAATTGTGCACTCTTATTAAATCAAAAAGATATGCAACCAATTATAGAAAAAATTGAAATTCAAAATAATACACTAGGTAATATACTATGGCAAGCAGTAGATAATCTCTATTTTACAGAGATCATAAGTGTTATTGAAGAAGTACAAGAGGAGAGATCCTAATGAACTCGTCTTTCTTGTACAAAATTATCAATACGATTAATACCTTCACGAATTGTTGCAATGCCTGTTGCAAATGAAAATCTGAAATAGCCTTCACTCCCAAACCCAACACCCGGAACAACTGCTACACCTTTACTTTTTAAAAGTTCTTGACAAAATTTTAGTGAATCATTACTCACCTCTTTGATATTCACAAAAAGATAGAATGCACCATCAGGTTTGAGTACACTAAGGCCTTCAACTTTATTAAAAAGTTCTACGGCTTCATCACGTCGTTTTACAAACTCTTTTTTCATCATAGCTATATCATCATCTGCAGAACCATCAAGCCCAGGAATTGCTGCATATTGTGTAATTGAATTGATGTTGGACGTACTTTGAGATTGTAGTTTCTTTGTTGCTTTTATAAGCTCCGTATCATAAGAAGCCATATAACCAAATCTCCATCCGGTCATTGCTACAGATTTTGAAAGACCATTTATTGTAATTGTACGTTTGAACATATCTTCACTGATTGCAGCCGTTGCTGTAAACTCTCCATCATATGTTAATTTTTCATACATCTCATCACTGGCTACTAAGATATCTGTTCCTTTTAAGACTTCTGCCAATGCAGTTAGCTCTTTTCTAGAATAAACCGCCCCAGTTGGATTGGAAGGTGTTGTAAGAATGAGCATCTTTGTCTTTGGTGTGATTGCACTTTTTAGTTGTTCTGGAGTGATTTTAAAACCACTGGTATCATCTGTTTCAATTGTAATAGGTTTCCCCCCACAATACTTTACAAGCTCTGGGTATGTTACCCAATAAGGTGCAGGAATGATAACTTCATCTCCTTGTTCAATAGTTGCAGAAAAGAGATTAAAAAGTGAATGTTTTGCACCATTGTTTACAATGATTTGATTTGGTGCATATTCTAAATTATTATCACGTTTGAGTTTTGTAGCAACAGCCTCTTTAAGAGCTGGAATACCATCTACTGCAGTGTATTTTGTAAAACCACTGTTGATTGCATTGATTGCTGCATCTTTAATAACCTGTGGTGTGTCAAAATCAGGTTCTCCCGCAGAAAAACTAAGAATATCTTCTCCCTGAGCTTTTAGCTCTTGAGCAAGTGTTGAAACTGCGATAGTAATCGATTCAGATAGTGTATTAATGCGTTTTGTAAGCATGAAAACCCTTTAGGTGAAATATTAGTAAAATTATACTCATATACTCCTTTATACTTCTTTTAGAAAAAGAGTAAATTTTCTTTAAATTTGAAAATAATAAATATATGAAAAATTAAGTATAGTTAAAATAATTAAATAGTATCATATTTTAAACCCCAAAAAGGATATTTTTATGTTCGCAAAGTTTACGATTAGAAAGAAGTTGATGCTGTTGAGCATCATAACACTTTCTGTGATATTGATATATGCTGTTGCTGTCTCTTATCAGAGTTATGTACATTATACCAATGCCAAAGATACGAAATCTCTTATCCAACTTTCCGTTAAGATGAGTGATGTGTTACATGAATTACAAAAAGAGCGTGGAGCAAGTGCAGGATATGTGAGTTCATCAGGAAAGAAATTTAGAGACATTCTTCCAAACCAATATAAGCAGAGTAATCTAAAGATAGCAACTCTTCAAGAATATATGCAGAAAAATCCTTCAGAATATGTAGATATTGTAAGAAGTAGAATTGATTTTGATTCTATTTCGGTTATGCGTTCAAAAGTACAGGCACTTAAGGTTCAAACAAAAGATGCTGTAAAATTTTATACAGCATTAAATAAAAAGCTTATTGATACAGTGGCAAATTTTTCAATTATTCCAAATAATAATGATTTACGAACTGATTTTAACAGTTTAGTGATTTTTATTAGTGCGAAAGAGCGAGCAGGAATTGAAAGAGCTGTGCTTTCCGGTGTCTTTGCAGCAAACAGATGTAGTAGAACAACAGCTGCAAAATTTGCTTCTCTGGTTTCAGAGCAAAAAGCATTAACAAATCTTTTCTTACAAACAACAAATGGATATTTACGCCAAGAGTATAAGAAAATAGCTTCAGATAGTGTATTTAATGAAGTTGAACATTACAGAACTATAGCAAATAGTAAAATTGAAGATTTCAATGTTGATCCAACAGTCTGGTTTCAAACTATTACAAAAAAGATCAATAAACTAAAAGAATTTGAAGATATTATTAAAAATTATACATTACAAAGAGCAGATGCAATTACATCAAATCTTTTCTGGCTACTCCTTTTTATTGCCGTAGGTTCTGCTTTTATTATTGTGATCACAATTTTAATGTCACGAAGTGTTGCAAAATCTATTACAGGGTCAATAAATAGATTTAAAGATATCATAGGTACAATAACAAGAGAAGGTGATCTCTCTATTGTTGTTGATAGACGTACAGAAGTCCGTAATGAAATGGATGAAATTACCAGACTACTGGCAACTATGGTAGAGTTGGTTAAAGATTTAACAGCACGAATTAATACTTCTGTCAATAAAGCTTCAGAAGGTGATTTCAGTTATAACTTAAACTCTGAGGGACTCAATGGAGATTTTGCAGAAGCAATACATAATGTCCAAAATGGTATTAATGCTATGAAAGAAGCTCATGAAAAACAACAAATTATAAAATTTGGTGCGAATGTACGTTCTATTGGCAGTGTTGGTGATGGACTTGGACTTATTCAGGGTGAAATTTTAAATGTTATTAAAGAACTCGATATACTAGGAGAAAAAACTTCTAAAACAGCTGAAAGCTCTAATGAATCAATGACGGAAGTTGATAATATTCTTCAAAAACTTCAAACACTTGTTGAACATATTAGTGATAGTAATATGTCTATAGAAGCATTGAACGATAAAACAAATGAAATTACTTCTGTTGTGGATCTTATTAAAGATATTGCAGAACAGACGAATCTTTTAGCACTAAATGCTGCTATTGAAGCGGCTCGTGCCGGTGAACATGGTCGTGGTTTTGCTGTTGTAGCTGATGAAGTGAGAAAATTAGCTGAAAGAACACAAAAAGCAACAAGTGAGATCACAATTTCCATAAATGCTATGAAACAAGAAGCAAGTGCAACACTTGATAAATCAGAGACAATGACATCGCTTGCAGATGAAGCTTCTTCATCTGTTGAAAATTTTAATGATAAAATGGTTCATCTTAATGAAGAATCAACGATTATGGTAAGAGAAATCAATGAAATGCAAGATAATGTTTTTGTTGTTTTAGCAAAAATTGACCATATAATCTTTAAAGCTAATGTATATGATGTCGTTGTAGAAGCTGATAGTGACAAAACTTTTGGAACACATACAGAATGTAGACTTGGTAAATGGTATGTAACAACTGCCAAAGAGAGATTTGGAACAACAGAAGCTTATAAAGAATTGGAAAATCCTCATAAAATTGTTCATGAAACAGCTGGAAAATGTATAATTTATTTTAACAGAGGAGAAGATAAACGATTGGAGAATGAAGAGATAATTATTGAAAATCTTCAAGAGATGGAAGAAAAATCTTCTCAACTATTTGCATTACTTAATAGAATGCTAGATGAAGCTCATCATAAATAGATGAGCTTTATTAGTTTTTCATTGATTTTATGAAAGACTCATAAATATGTTCAAGTTCAAGATCTTGCTCAAGTACTTCTTTATTGTCTTTGACAAGTATATGTTCTAGAACAGCCACCCGCTTCAAAAGATACTCAAACATCTCTTTATTAATATCTGGAAGCATATTATGCATGAATGGATCTTTACATCTTCCTTTTTCAATAACATGTGCCGGAATACCAATTGCTGTTGAGCAATCAGGTACAGGTTTCACAACAACAGAGTTTGCACCAATTTTTGCATGTTCACCTATTTCAATATTCCCAAGAACTTTTGCCCCTGCACCGATAACAACACCTCTTTTAATAGTAGGGTGACGTTTACCATGTGTGAGTGATACTCCACCAAGTGTAACACCTTGATAAATGAGAACATCGTCCTCAATAATAGCTGTCTCACCAATAACAACACCTGTACCATGATCAATAAAAACACGTTTTCCAATTTTTGCGGCAGGATGTATATCTATATTTGTCAAAATTTGAGTAAAGCCCATAATTATTCTGGCAATGCGTTTAAAATTTGCGTTATAAAGTTTATGTGCTATTCTATACCATGCAACTGCCCAAACACCTGGATAGTTAAATAAGAAATCTAGTTTTGAATTTAAAGCTGGATCGTTTTTGTAAGCATTTGAAAAATCTTCTTTAATCTCTGAAAAAATCCCCATGAAATTCCTTAGTTCGTAGTTCTTAGATAACCATTTTGATATATGAAAGTTTCTAGTTTTGAAAGTGTATCACTTTTTTCTTTTTCTGTGATAAAGTCACTTTTCTTAAGGTCATTTTTAAGTTTTAATAAGATTTCATCTTTTTTATATCCAATAGATTCCAATATATCCAAAATATTTTTTGATTCAACAGGATTTATAATTTTATAATTATTATCTGTTATATTGATAGTATATTCATTTGGGTGTGTAAAAAGATTATGTTGCATACCGAGTGTTTCTTGATAGGCTCCAACATTAAAAAAACCTAAAAAATAATCTTCTTCATCAATATTTACATCATGTAAATAGAGTGGCTTTTGTGGATCAAAACCTATTTCGCCATCACTATCACAAGTAATATCCCAAAGTGATGCAGCACGTAGAGGTGTAGTGTTGAGATGATGAATTGGCATAACAGGAAAGTGCTGTCCCAGTCCCCAATAATCAGGAAGACTTTGAAAAATAGAGGCATTAATAAGATAACGTTCTTGAAGTTTTATTTGTAGTTGTTCAAGTTCATTTGTTGGGTTCGATGATTTTAAATAGAGCGCTTTTTTAATAATATTATGTACTAAGATCTCTGCATTTGATCTATCTTGAAGGTCAATATAGCCAAGATCAAAAAGTGTAAAAAGTGACTCCATGTGATCAAGTGCATCATGAAGGTATTCTATACAGTTAGCATTGTTTAAAAGACGGTTTAGCTCACGTAACTCTTCAATGAGTGGTGGATTGTTCTCTTTAAAATTTAGTAGTTTTTCTTGATAGTCTTGTGAAAAAAGCTCTAAAACAGGAGTGATAAGTACTGCGTGAGAGGCAACAATAAATCTGCCTGATTCTGTAAAAATATCAGGATGGATAACATTTTTTGCATTCATAATCTCACCAAGTAGAAAGACAACGGAACTTGAAAATTCATCTATGGAGTAGTTACGTGCATATGCTTTTTCATGTTGGTCATACTCAACAGCAAGTCCACCACCAATGTTGATACTTGATAGTGCGTCTGCTCCCATCTTTTTTAGCTCGGCATAGATGTTTCCAGCCTCACGCAATGCTTTTTTCAGTGGTGCTATGTCAGCCATTTGTGAACCTATATGAAAATGAATCATTGTTAGTTTATTTAGAAGATCTGCCTCTTTTAAAAGTTTGATAGCTTCAATGATTTCAGTGGAAGTAAGCCCAAACTTTGCATCCATACCACCACTTTTTGCCCAAAGCCCACTACCTGCACTGTGCAGTCGTACTCTAATTCCTATATTAGGTACTTGTAGTTTACATTTTGAAGCTACATTAATAATAGTCTCAAGTTCATTGAGCCCTTCAATGGTGATAGTGATATTATGTCCACTTTGTGCTGCTATGAAGCCAAGTGTAAGCATCTCTTCGTCTTTAAAACCATTGACTGTAATATTAGCTGAATTTGGTGTTTTACTCATTGCAAGAATTAATTCTGCTTTACTACCTGCTTCAAGACCATAATTATATTTTTCTCCCAGTGTTGTAATGGCTTCGACAAGTGATGGAAATTGATTGACCTTAAGAGGAAAGACAGCATTGAAAGAACCCTGATAATTGTTTTCATCTATAGCTTTTTGAAAGTAGTTGTAAAGTGTTTTGATCTGTCTTTCAATTAAATGAGGAAAGCGTAAAATCATAGGGCCCTTCACATCATTTGAGCGAATTTTATTTGTGATCTCTAAAAGCGAAGGCATACACTTATAGTTCAGCTTTATCTCTCCATCTTCTATAATAAAGTTTTTATTTGACCAAATATTAAGTCCGAAATTATTCAATTTTTTACCTTAAATATGAAGCTTCTGATGAAAATATTGATCGATATCAAAATAGATTTCTCCATTTCTATTTTTAAAAGTCAAATGTTTTTTATTAAGTTCTTTGAATTTTTTAATACCCATAACAGCAAGAACTACTTTCATACTTTTAATAAGATTTTTATGATAATTTCCAATTTCACGCCCCTCTTTTGTTACAAGATATGAAGCTCTTTTTTTCTCATCTTGAGTAGCCATGCCGACAGGGCAGACATGAGAACCAAAACCAGAACACATACGTGCACGGATACAGCCTCCACTCATCATAAACCCACGAGCGATTCCAACAGCATCAGCACCCATACATAATGTGATAATTGCATCATCAGGTGTGAGAATTTTCCCACTTGCTATTATTTTTATTTCTTGGCGTAGGTTATATTTTCTTAATATGGTATCTAAGATATAAAGGGCATTGTTCGTTGTGAGTCCAACAGACTCCATTAGTTCCAATGGTGCTGTAGCACTACCACCTTCACCGCTGTCAACAGTGATAAAGTCAGGAAGTGTTTCACCCGCATTTTTATGCTTTTGCATTGCTTTTGCCAATTCTTCAACAGATTCTGTATCGGAAATGACAATTTTAAAACCGACTGGTTTTTTTGAGAGCTTTTGGAGCTTTGATATAAACTCTAAAAGATGTTGTGTAGTGTCAGCATATGGAAATCTATTTGGAGAAAAGATATCTTGACCTTCAGGTACACCACGATAATAAGCAATATCTGCTGTTACTTTTTTACCTGCAAGTTTTCCACCTGTTTGTTTTGCACCTTGTGCAATTTTAATCTCTGTCATACGACAAAATTTCATGACTTTTTGATAACGGTCTTCATCAAAATTTCCATCTTTATCACGAACACCATATAAGCCTGAACTTATTTGAAAAATCATATTTGGTAATTCTTTTGGTACTTCTTTGGGAAACTCTTCTAGGGGAGTTTCCCAATTAACACGGAAAAGTACATGAGAAGTTGTATCATATATATAAGTATTTTGTGTTTTTTTATTTAAAAGTGCATTTCTATACCATTTGAGTGCCATTTTTCTATTGAAGAAAAAATCACCCATTTTAAAAATAAACTCCGCATATGGTGTGCTTTTGATTATTTCAAGATATGTATCTTTTTGAGGATTTGGTTTTAGTGTAAAGAGATGATTTGATGTTAGTGAACCTTCTCCTACATTTATAGTTAAATTTGAATCACGTCCTGCGATACTAAAGGCACGTACTGCTTCTGGAGAAAGTGCTCCATCACTCATAGCAGAACGAATAATAGGTGTATGTGAGATAAACGGATTTTCTCGGTTTTCTCCAAAAATAATTGAAGTATCAGCACTAACTTCTTCCTCATTTAAAACACTTGATGCATGTTTAATAATAAAACGTGAACCTGAAAATGGTTGTGTTACTGAAAATGATTGATAGTTTGGTCTGTCTTTTGCAGCTTTATATACCCAGTCAACTTTATCCTTTGACTCGTAAAAGGTCTCTTCTGCAAAATATTGTCGCAGTGGCTCACGCAAAGCTTCAAAAAGATAGCGAAAACGTCCTATTACAGGATAGTTTATCAGTAATGCATGTTTCCTTTGTACATATTTATCATAAAAATATAAATAAGCAACGAAAAAAACAAAACCAACTATAAAAAATTCAAAAAATTCTAGAACGAACTCCCATGCAGTATCGATAAAACCATTTTCTTGAAGTATCATAATAAACCTATTTCTATTGTTTCTTCTGTTTTATTTATTAAATCTTTTACCCATATAGTGCCATTTTCAAGCTCGTTAGAACCTATAATGCAACAATATTGTGCATTAAACTTATCTGCAAACTTGAGATGATTTTTGAGATTTCTTGCACGATATTCACAAGAGGCTTTATCGGTTTTTCTTTTTTGTTGTGTGAGTGAAATGATTAATTCAACAGCTTCATCATCCATAGCACCAAAAAAATAACCTTCGCGAGAACTCTCTGGCATCTCAATAAGCTCTAAAAGACGTTCAATTCCCATAGCAAAACCAACAGCAGGAGTAGGGCGTCCATCAAGAAACTCTACAAGTCTATCATAGCGTCCTCCCCCGGCAATAGCACTTTGACTACCAATATTATCACTGACAAATTCAAAGGCAGTTTTTGAGTAGTAGTCAAGTCCACGTACGAGATTTGTGTCTATTTCATAAGTAATATTGTTTGAATCAAGAATGGTTTTGAGCTTTTCAAAGTCACTTTCACAACTTTCACATAAAGAGCTGATCAATTTAGGTGCACTTTCATAAAGTGACTGACATCTTTCATTTTTACAATCAAGTACACGAATAGGATTTGTCTCTTTTCTTCTTCTACAATCCTCACAAATATCATCTTCAACGCTTTCAATAAACTTCACAAGATTATCGCGATAGGGAGGCATGCACTCTTTACATCCAAGAGAATTGAGCTGTAAACGGTAACCAATACCAAGTTCACTTAAAATATCAGATACCATCATAATCATTACAGCATCTTCATAGACACTTTCAATTCCAAAACTTTCAACTCCAAATTGGTGAAACTCACGTAGACGACCTTTCTGTGGTCTCTCATAACGAAACATTGGTCCATGATAGAAAAAGCGATGTGTGCCACCTGCACGATCAAGTTTGTTTTGAATAAAAGCACGGACAACACCCGCAGTACCTTCAGGACGTAAGCAGACATCATTACCACCCTTGTCCTCAAACTGATACATCTCTTTTCCAACTATATCACTGGACTCTCCAACAGAACGCTTAAAGAGGGCTGTCTCTTCTAAAAGGGGTGTTTCAATATAATAAAATCCATATCTTTGTGCAATGCGTGTTGCTGTATCTATAAAATATGTAAACCTTCCTGATTCCTCTTTATTGAGAATATCATTCATCCCTCTAAGTGATTTAATCATCTGTTTCCTTTGAAAAATTGTAATGTAATTTAGTATTCTAATAATATCATCTTTAGACTTGTAAGGAGTTTATAAATTGATATTATTTAATATTTCTTTTGTTATATCTTCTATACTTTTTGTTGCATCAACCTCGATAAGTTCGATATCAAGTAGGTTCGCAGCTTTTATAATTGCATCTTGAATCTTTAATAAATAGTCACTTCCACGCAATTCAATACCATCAAGTTCCTTCTGAGAAAGACGGTATTGAAGTTCTTCTTTTGTTAATTTTAACAAAAATATTTTTTGTGGATAAATGCCGTCTGTAGCAAATTTATTAAGATGAACAATAGCCGTATCGTTAAATTCACCTTGAGTAAGAGCATAAGCAACACCACTGACAACAGATCTATCAGAGATAATCATTTTTTTGAGATTAGGTTTAATAACTTCTTGAATATGCTCTGCACGATCTGCTAAAAAGAGAAGAAATTCAGCTTTTTTACTTTGTGCTTGCGCACTTAAAACCAAAGAACGAATCTGTGTACCTATAGCTGTTCCACCAGGTTCTTTAGTGATTATTGCGTGAGGGTAGGCTTTTTGTAGAGCTGTAATCTGGGTACTTTTTCCTGCAGTGTCAATACCTTCTATTGCTATATACATTTATTTTTATTCCCTATAATATATTGTACTTCTGTTGGAAGTAAATGCTTGGTTTTACCATTGAATTTTAAAAGGTTTCGAACAATAGACGAACTTATAAAAGCATGTTTTAGTTTTGGCATCAAGTAGACTGTCTCAATAGTGTCATCAAGTGAGTTGTTCAAATAGCCAAGTTGTAGTTCGTATTCAAAATCACTTACTGCTCGAAGTCCTCGAATCAGTACACTTGCATTGTGTTCATGTGCTAGTTCCACTGTTAAATTATCAAAGCCGACAACACGGACACCTTCTATTTTTTCAATAGCTACGCTTACCATATCAATACGTTCTTGTAATGAAAACATTGGTTTTTTATCTTTTGATTCAGCAACAGCAACGATCACCTCATCAAAAAGCTTACGTGCACGTTCTATTATGTCAAAATGTCCATTTGTTATAGGATCAAATGTTCCTGGATACAGTGCTGTTTTTTTCAAGTATTACTCCCATCTTTTATATAAATCATTTTCAATATCAAGTAGATCAAACCATTTACCTATAATAAAGTTTTCCATATCATCAAGCTTTTGTTGCTCTGAATAGTAAGCCATAACGGGAGGTGCAATGACAACACCTAAAGAGGCTAATTTATGCATATTTTCCAATGCTATGGTGGAAAAAGGCATCTCGCGTGGGGCAAGTATAAGCTTTTTTTGTTCTTTTAGCATTACTGCAGCAGTACGAGTAATAAGATTATCAGAAATGCCACAGGCTATTTTTGCCAATGTATTCATAGAACAAGGTGCTATAAGCATTGCTTCTGCTTTAAATGAACCAGAGGCAATGGATGCTGAAATATCTTTATTCTGATGTGTTATAACATCTTGCATCTCTTTTTGTAATACTATTTTAGAATGTTCTGACATTATAAAATGTTTTTCTATCTCATTTGGTAGTAAAGAGAGTGCCTTTAAACCAATATTAACACCGCTGGCACCACTTACCGCAATTATTATTTTTCTTTTTTTCATTTAACTTTAACTCTATTTTTTCCTGTCACTGTGACATATATTTTTTTCTTATTGTTATGTATTACAGCTATTGTATCTCCATAACGGCCATTTTGAATGGCTCTAGCAGAAAAAACAATGTTCACACCTTCATCTTGAAGTGTTACTGTAACATATGTTCCCCTTCTAACTAAAAAAAGTGCTGTAACATCTCTTTTTGTTAAAATGGTAAACTTTTTAAGTCTATGCTTTGCTTCATAACGTTCTTTTGGAAGTTCTAAGATTGGCATAGCATGAAATTTATCTAATATTATACTCTTTTTTTTTGTGTTTAAAAATGAGAGTTCATCTCCTTTTTCAATCATCTTCTTGGTCTCATAAACAGTGATAGTTGCATTAAGATTGTAGTGAAAAAATATTTTTTTATTTTCTTCTGTTTTTATATAAAGGACACCCTTCCTAGAGAGTTCAGCATTATGTGAAAAACCTATTGTATAGTATCGTGGTAGTTTGTTAATATATCTGTTTGGTTTAATTGTGATGTTGTCTATTTTGATTTGTTTATAGCTTTTTTTATAAAACTTAACTAGAGCATCTTTTATTTTTTGCGTATTGATAGGGCTTTTTTGACTAAATTGTATATATGTATGTTTTGTAGAAAAATCTTGATATCCATAAAACTTTAATTTTTGAAGAAGTTGAGAACTTTTTACTCTTTTTGAATGGTGTGAATCATCTATTTTATAAAGTATATAATCTTTTTTTGGATTTTTGACAAAATTTGATAATTTGATGGTTTTATTTTGTACAAAATATTCTTGTTGTAGTTCATTGTTAGCAAAAAGTGCAAGAAATAATAGCTGATGAATACAAATAAATTTAACAAAAAATCTCATTATCACGCGCCCTTTTCTAAAAGATTCTAACATCTTCTTTCTTCAATAATCATTATCTTAACGATGCACTAATATTGATTGAGTAATATAGCACAATATAATTTTATCTTAAAAGGCATAATGGTAAATGAATAAAACACTTATTTTTACTTTTATAATTTCTTCAATTTTAAATGCAATAAGCTTAGATGATATGGTTCAAAAAGCACTTTTACATAATAATTCTCTTAAAAAAATATCTTTGGAGATTGAACAGTCAAAAGAAAATAGAGCAACAAAAAAAGCACAGAATTATGGTCATATAGATTTGATTGCAAACTATGATCACTATAATAATGCAAGAACACTGGCCCCGTTAACTCCAATGGATATAGTTGGTGGAGTAGATGGAGCCTATAAAATTCCTACAACTAATGATTTGGCAACTGCTGGAATTACTTATAATGTTGTTTTGTTTAATGGATATGCACAGCAAAATTCTTATAAAATTTCTGAAATATTGTATAAAAATTCTCTTATTAAGTCAAAGCTTGGTACAGAAGAATTGATCTATAATGTCCGCACACTCTATCTTTCATTGCTCTCTTTGAATGAGCAACTACAAGCACAAAAAGATTATACAAAATCACAATTTCAACTTTATAAAAAAATTGTAGCTGCATATGAACTTGGTAGTAAGTCAAGATTAGATACGCTCAAGGCAAAAAATTCTTATACATTAAGTTATTCTAATGAAGAAAAAATTCTTGCAAATATTAAGATACTTCGTGCGACATTAACCTCTCTTATTGGTGGTGAGTATTTTGATACTGAAGAACCTGTCAAGATCAATATAGATTATGAGAGAGATGAACAATATACTGATGTTACAACTCTCAATAGATATAGACTGTATAGGTTAAAAAGTGATATTGCTGCAAAAAAAGTTGCAAGTGCATATTCAAGTTATTATCCTGTAATTAATTTTAGTTCTTACTATGGGTATAGTATGGGACCAAATGCAACAACAAATATATCACCACTAACAAACAAAACATATCTCAGTAAAGGTGATTTTAATAATGAAACAATCTGGCAGGTTGGAATTCATTTAAAATGGAATTTATATGATTTTGGTTCGAAGTCTTCTATGGTTCAAAAAGAAAAGTTGGCACTTATGAGTTCAAAGCTTGAAGAAGAAGATATAAAATTGGAAATAGATAAAAATCTTAAAATTGCAAAAAGTAAACTAGATCTCGCCAAGTCTCAGTACAATGCTGCAGTATCACAATATGAATTGTTAAGTGAAATAGCAAAGGTTGAAGAGGTAAAGTATGAAAATAATGCCTTAACACTAACTGATTTATTAGCTACTCGTGCAAAAACAAAATTAGCTTATGCACAAATGATAAACTCGAAATATGAGTTTCAAAAGGCAAAATATTATATAGATTACTTATTTGAGAGAGGAGAAAAGAAGTAAATGAAAAAAGTTATAACATTTATTATTATCATAGTTGTAGGAATTAGTGCAGGGTTATATTTAAAAAAACAAAAAGAGATTGTTGCTCATTTAAGTACACCAAAGATGTATAGACACAATGTAGATGTTGTTTTTGTTAAAAATAAAACTATTGAAGAGAGTCGAGAATTCTTAGCGGAAGTTCAGGCTTCAAACAGTGCATTTATAGCATCCAAATTCAGTGCAAATATTAAAAAAATATATGTTAATGAAAATGATATTGTCAAAAAAGGAATGCTACTTGTCTCTCTTGATGATTCAGAAATAAAAGCTACATTAGCTTCTTTAAATAAGCAAATAGTAGCTCTAAAAGTGGATTTGTATAATGCAAAACATATTTTAAACCGAAATAAGAAACTTTTTAAAATAGCAGCAATATCAAAAGAAATATATGATAATTCTAATGTTCTTTATGAAAATAAAGTAGCAGCATTTGAGTCAATAAAAGAGAGGATTAAACAGACAAAAGCACAATTACAATATCTTAATATTAAAGCACCTTTTGATGGTAGGATAGGATCGAAACTGGTAAATGATGGATCGCTGGCACTTCCAGGAAAGCCTTTGCTTAGCTTGAATTCTGATGATCAAAAACTTCTTTTTTCTTTCATAGATACAGTAAAACCTATTTTGGAAGGTCAAAAAGTATATATTGACAATAAACTTATTGGAAAAGTAATAAAAAGATATGATGATGCAAAAAATACACTTCTTGTTGCTGAAGTAAAACCTTTTATTGCACTTCCATATGCCAATAAATCTTTTAAGACAATTTCCGTTGTTGTTGATAGTGCCAAAGGATGTGCACTTCCTATAAATGCATTGCTTCATAAAACAGATGGAACTTATATTATGGTTTACAAAGAGTCAAAATTTTATGCCAAAAAAGTTGATGTTATCTTGCAAAATGAGCAGGATGTTATAATAACTGAGTGTGTTAAAGAGCCTGTTGCAATTGCGTCAGAAGCAAAACTTTCCCTTCTCTCAACATATGGTCAAGTATTGATCGACGAGGATAAATAAGAATGAATCAAAAATCTTCTATCGTTGATGTACTTTTAAATCGTCCCTATTTTATATTTTCTTTTTTAACCCTTTTTTTATTTTTAGGTATAGTTGGATATCAAAAGATCGATAGGAAACTTTTCCCTGATTCAAACTATCCAACTGTAGCAGTTGTTATTGTTCAGCCGGGTGCATCTGCAAAAAGTATTGCTACTAATGTAAGTATTCCAGTTGAAGAAGAACTTTATACGCTTGATAAAGTTCGTCGTGTTTACTCTACAACTATTGATGAAGTAAGTGTTATCAATGCTGAGTTTGAGTATTCAAAAGGTACCGATGCTGCTACAAGTGATGTGAGTAATGCACTTGATAAGATTAAGTCTAATTTACCGGGCTCTATTCTAGCTCCAAAGATCATTCAAATTACTGCTGCAACAGCACCTATCGTAACATATTCCCTTAAATCAAAAGATGCTTCTATTCCTCTGCAAGATATAAGACAACTTGCCAAAACAGATATTAAACATCATCTTATTAAGTTGAATGGTATTGCTGATGTTGATATTTTTGGTGGATTTGAAAAAGAGGTTCAAGTAATTGTTGATAAAAATAAATTGGATAGATATAATCTTGATATTACACGTGTAATAGCTGCTTTGCGTGCAAATGATGATGATTTTTCTATTGGTTTTATTACAAATCAAAAAAGTCGTTATCTTCTAAAATCAAGAGGAAAAAGAGATAAAATTAATGCACTTAAAAATATAGGACTAAATAAAGATATAGTACTGGGTGATGTGGCAAAAATTTATTTTGGGCATTATGAAAATACAGCAGAGTATTTTGGTAATAGTGAGCAATCAATTGCAATTGCAGTGCAACGTGCAGAAAATGCAGATGTTATTAAAAGTATTAATTTAGTACAACAAGAGATTGATAAGTTAAAGAAAAAATATCAAAACATATCTTTTGATATAACAGATACACAAAAAGATACAATTGTCCAAAGTACAAACAATATGTTTGAATCACTTCGTGATGCCATTATAATGTCAACTATTGTTGTTTTTTTCTTTCTGGCAAGTTTTAGGCAAGTTCTTGTTGTTTTAGTAACAATTCCCTTGGTATATGCGACAACTATTGCATTGATGTGGATTGTTGGTATAGAATTTAATGTTGTAACACTTACTGCAATTATATTGGCTCTTGGACTTCTATTGGATGATGCTGTTGTTGTAATGGAAAATATTGAACGTCATTATAGAGAACTTCATGATGAGATTCATGAAGCAGTATATACTGGAACAAAAGAAATTATGTTCGCTGATTTATCTGGGACCATCACAACGATGATAGCTTTATCTCCAATGCTGTTTGTTGGTGGATATCCACAGACAGTATTTCAGCCACTTGTTGGAACACTTCTTTTAGCACTTGCTGCATCATATGTTATTTCCATTACAGCTGTACCACTTATCTCTTTAAAGGTTTTGACAATAAAGCACCCTTTTATTATGAAAAGTGAAGCTTTTTTTGAGAAAATTACAGGGAGTTTTTCAGAAGTCATTGCTTCTTTTTTTTCACAAGCTGTAAAAGTAGCCATTAATAATAAACTTGTTGCGACATCGTATATTGTGGTACTTGTCTTTTTATTTCTTATCAGTGTTAAAGGTGTTATGCCAATAGTTGGCCAAGAATTAATGCCACCTATGGATACTGGAGCAACAAAGATCTCTATTACTGTAGATCCAAACCTTCCAATCGAAGCAAGTCAAAAAGTTTTAGAAGAGGCAAATAAAATTATTCGTTCTAAAGGAGAACTTCTTTACCTTTCAAGTGCAATTGGAAGTGAAGCAGGTGTAGTGAGTATAGGGAGTGGAAGTGGAATTGATCATATTGTAATCACTGCTACCTACGTTGATAGATATCATAGAAAAGAGACCATTTGGCAGATAGAAAAAAAACTGCGTAATGAGTTAAATAAAATAAAAAATGTACACAGTGTTGATGTGGTTGATTATGGTGCTACTGCATTAGCAAGTATTCGTGCAAATATTGATGTAACACTTTACAGCGAAGATCTAACTAAGTTGCAAACTGCAGGCGATATGGTTGAAAAAGCAATGAAGGAGACAGGAGGAATTGTTTCTGTTTCTAAAACATGGCTAAATAATAAGAAAGTTTTTGAATTTATAGTAAATGATAAAAAGGCTTCTCTTTATGGTCTTACGAATGCCGAAATTTCTAAACAGCTTCAAATTTTTACAAGGGGTTCTAAAGCAGCATCTTTTTATCTACAAAATAGTGCAGATTTTGGAATACGTGTTTGGACAGAAGAACAAGCACGTAACTCATTGGAAGATATGAAATCTTTTCTTTTGACAACCTCAAAAGGAAAAATTCCATTAATGGCAGTTGCAACAGTAAAAGAAATTATTGAACCCTCACTCATTACAAGAGAAGGGCTTGAATATACTCTTAATGTATATGGTTTTAGAGAAAAAGCTGCTATTTCACATATTATGAATAATTTTGATGAAGCATTTAAGGGAACTAAGCTTCCAGAGGGTGTAACAATGGAGCAAACAGGAGATATCAAGCAATTTAAAAGTTCTGCAGGACGTATGGTCGGTGCAATTGGTTTTGCCGTCGTACTTATTTTTTTCACATTAATCGCCTTGTTTAATTCTATTAAAATTTCATTAATGATTATTTTATCAATTCCGCTTACAATTATTGGGGCTTCATGGATGATGCTTGGTATGAACTATCATACTTCAATGCCTGCCATGATGGGATTTATTCTACTCTCTGGAATTATTGTAAACAACGCTATCTTATTAATTCACTTTGCATTGGAAAAAATGCAAGAGGGTACTCCTAAAGCTGAAGCAATGCTAGAGAGTATAAAAATTAGAACACGACCGGTTTTGATGACAGCGTTTGCAACATCAGCAGGTATGCTTCCTGTTGCTCTTGGTTCTGCTATTGGATTAGAACGCCTTGCACCACTTGGTGCTGTTGCAATCGGTGGTTTGATCGTAGGAACATTTTTAACATTACTTTTTATTCCATTGGTATTTATTTGGACTGTTAAAGAAGAATATGCAAAAGATATATAGTTGAATTTATTGATTTAGTTTGTGTTACTTCAGATGTAAAGTGGTACCAGCGGGGGGACTTGAACCCCCACAGCCGAAGCCAACGGATTTTGAATCCGTCGTGTCTACCATTCCACCACGCTGGCATTTATGTTGGATGTGAAATAATAGTCATATAATACTTAAAAGTAAATAACATTGTGTCGATATTGTGAGTAAATGGAACCTTTTTTGCTCTGATAAAGTAAACATAAAGGTTTTAAAAAGATAGGAGCCATATTATGAGAGTTACACAAAGTATGTATTATGACAGTATATATGGTACAAATAATCAAAAACTTAGTAAAGAACTTTTTAATGTCAATAAACAGATTGCTTCTGGATTGAAAATTCAATATGCCAGTGATGATGTTCGAACATTTACTGAAACAATGCGACTTGACAATGAAGTCACAACATTAGGACAGATTAAAAAAAGTACGGAGAGCGGATATAAAGTTTCTGATCAATCTGATATAGTTTTAAATGAGTTTTCTACAAGTTTAGATAGAATAGAAACTCTTTTAATTCAAGCATCAAATGGTGCTCAAAGTGATGAATCTCTTGATGCTATTGCAAATGAGCTAAGAGGTCTGGAAGATCATTTTCGGAATTTGGCAAATACATCAATCAATGGACAATATCTTTTTTCTGGTTCAGCGGTAGATACAAAACCAATTTCTGATGATGGTGTGTATAAGGGTAATGATCAAAGTTTAAATGCTTTTGTTGGATCAAATAATCAACAGCAGTTTAATCTCTCTGGAGCTGAGTTATTTTTAGGTGAGGAGCCTACTCAAAAAAGAGAAATCACTTCGAATACTATAAATAAAAATATCTTGGCAGATTATCCAGACTTGAATATTCCAGGTGAGAGTAAAGAACAATCTCTCTCAACTTCAGATACTATGCGTAATCTTATGGGTGACGTAGATGATTCAGCAACACCTGCGAATACATATTATTTTTATCTAAGAGGTACGAGAAGTGATGGAACAGCATTTAATAAGAAAATGGATGCTTTTCATGATACAGACACTATTGATTCATTATTAAAAGAAATTGGTAATGCATATGGCAATAGTGGTGATGTGAATGTTGTCAATGTCTCTTTAAATAAGAATGGAGAAATAATTGTTAAAGATAAGCTTAATGGTTCAAGTAAACTAGATTTTCATATGGTGGGTGCTGTTGACTTTGATACAAGCAATGGAGATGGTGCTGATGTTGTTAATATTGATGACCTAGATAGTGGGGAAACAGATTTTTCTAAAATTATTGCAAATACTTCAACCGCAAATAATCCAAAATTATTTATAAAAGAGTTTACAAAATCCCAATTATCACTCAATACCAATCCTCAAACAGCAAATGCATATAATATTTCTGGATTAGTATATGATAGAGCAGAATTTGATAAAAATGGTGCAAACCTTTCCGCAAATGCACCTCAGGTACTTAAAGGGAATAACTCTTTTGCACAACCAAGTACAAAACTCTATGATGTGGCAGATCTTTCACAAGGAACGGATGGAACACTTGATAATACAACATTCAATCTTATTGGAAAAGATATTCATGGTAATGCTTATAATGCAACTATTGATCTGAAAAGTTCAGGTTCTACTTTTACTGTACAGCAGGATACAAATGGAGATGGAAATTTAGACTCAACATCTGGGCCATATGATATTTATAATATGGATTCAAATACGCGAGAAGCTGTTGATGCAGATGAAATGACATACCAACAACTTATGGACGTTATGAATATGGTCGTGACAAATTCATTACCTACTGGAGGATCTGCAACAGATTATGATAATGCTATTAAGAATTCCAATGATAAAGGTAATACCTATTTGAGTTATGACGGAAAACTACAATTTTCTGATTTAACATCAAATAATACTAAAGCTGTTGTCTCTTTGGCTGATAGTAATGCTGGAACATTTGGAGGTAACTCTTCGGTTATGACATTTAATAGTACTAATGCTTTAACAGTACGAGATCCTAAAACAGATTTTTTTAAAACTTTAAATGATGCTGTTTCTGCTGTGGAAGAGCATAAACTTTATCCAGACGCAAGTAACGGAAGTCCAACCAATATTGGTATAGAAAATGCATTACAAATGATTAATGATTTAAGTGAGCATATCTCCCGTTCTCAGGCAAAAGTTGGTGCTAGATCCAATGCTTTAAATAATTCACTAGAGAGAACAAGTCTGTTGGAAATAAGTACTATATCATTGCGTTCATCAGTTGTTGATACAGATTTAGCAGAATCATCGTTAAGACTAAGTCAGCTAAATACTAACTATCAGGCTATGCTTTCAACTGTTGGAAGAATATCCAAACTAAGTTTAGTAAACTACTTATAATATATAATATATCTTTCATTTTGTCATAAAAATGTTCTTTTGGAACATTTTTGGCTATTTTATTCATATTATTTTATTTATCAAATGTATTAAAGGTGTTTTGTTGAAAGAGACTTTATTTATTATTATTGTTGGTGTGCTTGTTTATCTTGGTTTCTCTACTATTTTTGGAGAGAGTGGATTAATGGGGAGTTATGGGGTTAAATTTGCTTTGTATAACAGAGAATATTTTGGTTATATAGCATTTGCCTATTTGTTCGTGTTGCTTTATCCTCTTTATAAAGTTTATCAATTAAAAGAGTTTAATTTTAGAGTAACTGAAGTAGTAATTGCATCTTTTTTACTTTTTTCTTCATTGCTGTTGGCACAGGCTCTTATAATTGCAAATAACTATAGAGGCAAATTTGGTGCTGATTTTGTTGATTTTCTTTCTCCATACATCGGTCTTTTTGGTTTATGGATTTTTTGGCTTATAATTACGCTTGTTTCAATTGTCATTTTACTTGATAAAAGTAGTGCAGAAATTGCAAATACTCTTTTTAAAAGTTTTGAAAGAAAAAAAATAACAAATTTGCAGAATGATATATTGCTTACTGAAACGTTGAGAGATGAAGATCAGTCTATACAAACAGCTAATGAACTTTTAGAAGTAGAAGATAAAGAAGAAAATATTTTATTTGATGAAGAAATTGATCAACCAGCTTATCTGCGTCATAAGGAAGAGAATGCTACCATTAAAAAAACAGAAAAGAAGAATATTGAATCTGCAGTATATGAGAAAAAAAATATTTTAGATGTGGTAAAAGAGTTAAAAGAACATAAAAATACAGTAATTGTTGAAGAATTAGAAGAGAATAAAAAGCTTCTTGATACTTTGGAAAAAGGTAAAGTTGCCAAGCCTAAAAATTTTAAACTGCCGCCAGTTGATTTTTTGCAAAAACCACCAAAAACCTCGCGAAATGTAGATGAAACAGAACTTGATGATAAAATAAAATACCTTATAGAAAAACTTGCACACTTTAAAATTGATGGTGATGTAGTCCGCACTTATGCAGGGCCTGTTGTATCAACATTTGAATTTAAACCGGCTGCAAATGTAAAAGTAAGTAAAATTTTAAATCTTCAAGATGATCTTGCTATGGCACTTTCTGCTGAAACTATTCGTATTCAGGCCCCAATTCCAGGAAAAGATGTGGTAGGAATTGAAATACCAAATGAGACAGTTGAAACTATCTATCTGCGTGAGCTTTTGGATGATAAGCTTTTTAAAAGTGCAGTTTCACCATTAACGATTGCTCTTGGAAAGGATATCGTTGGTAAACCTTTTATTACAGATCTTAAAAAGCTTCCTCATTTACTGATTGCAGGAACAACAGGTAGTGGGAAAAGTGTTGGTATAAATGCTATGATACTCTCATTACTTTATAAGAACTCACCAGATCAACTTCGTCTTTTAATGATAGATCCTAAAATGTTAGAGTTCTCTATCTATAATGATATTCCACATCTGCTTACTCCTGTTATTACCAAGCCAAAACAAGCGATTGTTGCACTTAATAATATGGTAGCAGAGATGGAAAGACGCTATGAATTGATGGCTGAGAGCAGAACGAAAAATATTGAAAATTATAATGACAAAATTAAAAAAGATGGTGGTGAGCATTTTCCATATATTGTTGTTGTGATTGATGAGTTGGCAGATTTGATGATGACAAGTGGGAAAGATGTTGAGATCTCTATTGCTCGTCTTGCACAAAAATCACGTGCCTGTGGTATTCACCTTATCGTTGCAACACAACGCCCATCTGTTGATGTTGTAACAGGACTTATTAAAGCCAATCTTCCTTCACGTATATCATACAGAGTAGGGCAAAAAGTGGACTCAAAAATCATCTTGGATCAGATGGGTGCAGAGTCACTGCTTGGTCGTGGTGATATGCTCTTTACTCCTCCTGGAGCACCTGCACTTGTACGCTTGCATGCGCCATGGGCAACTGAAGAGGAGATTGAAAAGATCGTTGAGTTTATAAAAGCACAGCGTGAACCAAACTATGATAAAAGCTTTTTGATTGAAGAGAATGAAGAGGGATCAAGTGCAAGAAGTGAAACTTATGAAGAGCTCGATCCTCTCTTTGAAGAGGCAAAAAATGTTGTTCTCAATGATAAAAAGACATCGATCTCATACTTACAACGTAAGCTTCAAATCGGTTATAACCGTTCTGCTCGTGTCATAGAACAACTTGAACATGAGGGCATACTTTCTGCTCCAAATGCTAAAGGTATTAGAGAGATTCTCTAATGCCAAAACCTCACTTCGTTTTTACACAACTTCATAACTCTCTGCGAGTTCATATTCCAAATTTAGAAAAACTCAGTGTCGCTGATATTCAAGCTATTGAATCTTTTGTGCAAGAGAGAAAAGGGTTCTTTGATTTTAATACATACTCTTTTGTGATTCAAAAACGCCTCAATTATGAAGAGTTTTTGAAGTTAATAGACAGAAGTGACTTGAATGTTACCATGGAAAATAAACCCTTGCAAAAAGCTTCAAAACCACGCATTGCTTTTGGACAATATAAGGGAGTCTTTTACAGTGAATTGCCTGATTCTTACCTTGTATGGTTGAAAAATAACTATATCGGGGCAGATAAAAAGATAGTAGAAGCTGAAATAAAAAGACGAAATTTATAGTTGTTACCTTTTTGCACACATTTTAAATAAAACAAAATATTACTGTTTACATTAGTAACACAGTGAAAAATGATTACATTTCTTTAGATATAATGACCAAAATTTATAAACAGGAATAATTATGGGATTTAGAGAACAATACGCAGCTCATGTAGCTGAAAGAGAAGCACTAGGTGTTCCTCCGTTACCACTTACTGCAGAGCAGACTGTAGAGGTTATTGAGTTTATTAAAACAGGTGAATTTGTAGAAGAGATGTTGGACCTTCTAGAAAACCGTGTATCTCCGGGTGTTGATGACGCTGCTTATGTAAAAGCTGCTTTTTTGAATGAAGTTGCTTCAGAAGATCACCATGTAGCTGCAATCTCTCCAGAAGAAGCTGTAAGAATGCTTGGTATGATGCTTGGTGGTTATAATGTTAAACCACTTGTAAATGCGCTCAACTCTAAAAATGAGAAAGTTGTAGAAGCTGCTATCAAAGCACTTTCACACACACTTCTTGTATATGATGCATTTAATGATGTTGAAGAATTACATAAAGCTGGTAATGCAGCTGCAACAAAAGTTATGGAGTCTTGGGCAAAAGCTGAGTGGTTTGAAGATAAAAAACCACTACCAGAAAAGATCACTGTTACTGTCTTTAAAGTTCCTGGTGAAACAAATACAGATGATCTTTCTCCTGCGTCAGAAGCATTTACTCGTTCAGATATTCCACTTCACGCAAACTCTATGCTTACTGCTAAGATGGATGATCCAATTGGTACTATCAAAAAACTCAAAGAGAAAGGTCACCCTGTTGCATACGTTGGTGATGTTGTAGGTACTGGTTCTTCTCGTAAGTCAGGTATCAACTCTGTTCAATGGCACATGGGTGAAGACATTCCTGGTGTTCCAAACAAACGTACTGGTGGTGTGATTCTTGGTGGAATCATCGCTCCTATCTTCTTTGCGACTGCTGAAGATTCTGGTGCACTTCCATTAGAGCTTGATGTTACGAAGATGGAGACAGGTGATGTTGTTGATATCTATCCGTACAAAGGTGAAGCACATAAAAATGGTGAGTGTATTGCAACTTTCAAACTTC
>Ga0256828_1000256_pt1 | contig 36709 bp, 37 predicted proteins | sample CV88metaG_FD_185993 | JGI IMG/M metagenome (GOLD analysis project Ga0256828, IMG submission 185993) | Hydrothermal vent microbial communities from East Pacific Rise, Pacific Ocean - CV88 | ecosystem: Environmental > Aquatic > Marine > Hydrothermal vents | place: Pacific Ocean: East Pacific Rise...
TTATCTGTTTGGATTTAAGGAGTATACTATCAATATAAATATATTTTTTATGATTGTTTTTAGTGGATTGATTGCTATTTTTCTTCTTTTTAAACCTATGGATATTAAAAATCAAAAGTTTAATGACCTTGCTCTTTTTGAACTTGGAAAATTTACTATGTATGAATTAAATACTCAGGGTTTAGATACCTTAATGTCTGGGGAAAAAGCATTTCGCTATTCAGATAGATATATTGTCGATAAAATGGATTATACAGATAATTCTAAAAAATATATAGCAAATATTGTATCTAATAGAGCCATTTATAAGGGAGATATTATTAACCTTGATGGTGATGTAGTGTATACAAGAGAAGATGCCTTGACTTTTGAGAGTCAACATGTGACTTATAATAAAAAAACAAGTATAGCTATCTCTAAAGATAAATACTTTGCACATAAACTTAACAATACTGTTAGGGGTACTTTTATTAAGTATGACAACAAGAAAAATAGAATTTTTTCAAAAAATGTTGTTGCAGTATATAAATTAAAAGAGGAAAATTAATGAAAAACTATAAACTATTTTTAGCGCTAATTACAGCTTCGTCGTTGTTACTTGCAAATGACTTACATATTAAGGCAAACTCATTCAATGCTGACCAAAACACGGGGATCTCTATTTTTAAAGGGGATGTAAATATTATTAGAAACTCTGATGAACTCAATGCTTCTAAAGTAACTGTTTATACAGACAAACAAAACCAACCAATAAAATTTGTTGCTGTGGGTGATGTTTCTTTTTATATACAAACTCAAGAAAAATCTCAATACAAAGGTGTTGCTCAAAAAGTTATTTATCTTCCAAAAGAAAAAGAGTACCACTTTTTTAAAGATGTACATCTTAAACAACTAGATGAGAAAAAAGAGATACTTGGTGATGAAGTGGTTTTAAAAACAATAGATGGAAAAGCTTATGCAAAAGGGCTTAAATCTGAGCCGGTTATTATGATATTTAAAATGGCTGATGACAATGCAACTAAGGAACATTAATGGTTGAAATTGTAGAAGCAAAGTTTATAACATCAGCTCCGAATGTAGCAGGTGCTCCAGACTCATTAGAACAAAATGAAGTGGTTTTTATGGCACGAAGTAATGTAGGTAAAAGCTCTTTACTTAATGCACTTACAAACCATAAAGGGCTTGCTAAAGTCTCTTCTACACCAGGAAAAACAAGGTTAATTAACTATTTTGATGTGACCTTTATAGATAGAGACAATGAAAATGAAAAACTTCTAGCAAAATTTGTAGATTTACCAGGTTTTGGGTATGCAAAAGTAGCTAAATCTATAAAACATGATTGGGAGAAAAACCTTACAGATTACATAGCACAGCGTGAGCAGATTAAGCTTTTTATTCATTTAATTGATTGTAGACATCCTCATCTAGATATAGATACTTCCGTAAGTGAGTTTCTTTTTGATAATGTGAGAGAAAATCAAGTAATTTTACAAATATTTACTAAAATAGATAAGCTTAACCAAAAAGAGCAAAATGCCCTTCGACGTGAGTTTCCAAATGCTTTAATGGTCTCAAGCTCTAAAAAACGCGGTACTCATAAAATTATTAAAATTATTCATGATATCTTAAAAGAGAGTTCTAATGAAGATTGAGTATAGAAAGGCAAAACTTTCAGATATAGCAAATATGCAAAAACTTGTACTTCCAGAGGTTGAATCTGGGGTTATTTTAGTAAGAAGTGAAGATGAAGTAGCCACAAATATTCGCTCTTATACACTTGCATATAAAGAAGATGAACTTATAGGTTTTAATGCTTTACATATTCATACATCTTCACTTGCAGAGATTCGATCACTTATAGTAAAAGAGGGCTTTCGAGGACAAAAGATAGGGGAAAACCTTGTTCTTCAAGCAATCGAAGAGGCGAGAAGTCTTGGACTTTCTCGTGTACTTAGCTTAACATATAAACAAGCTTTTTTTGAACGCCTAGGGTTTATAGAGATCCCAAAAGAGTCCCTTCCAGAACATAAAATCTGGGCTGATTGTATAAAATGTAAACACTTTCCCGTATGCAACGAAGTATCTCTCATCAAAAGCCTTTAGTACCATTTCTTTATGTGGTACTCTTTGTTTTTTATAGTAGCTTAAGTAGTATATACCTTTTTTTACCACCACTTTTAGCTGTACTTTTTGTACTCTATTCCAATGCTCTTAAACGTGAAGACTTTTTACTTTTAATGATTGTCTCTTTTTGTTTGCTAGTTTATGAAGCAAATAAAGGCTATTTTCTTTTTAGCACTATTATCTATTTTTCTCTTGCTTATAAGTTTATTATGCCAAAAATTACTCAAAATTTTTCTTGTAAATTTTGTATAAAAATCTCTTTTGTTTTGTTGGCATATATTGGCTATTATCTTTTCTTATCTCTCATTGCCAAGGTGTTTTTACTCCCTTTGCCAAATATAAATTACTATATAGTATACTATATAGTAATTGAATTCTTTTTAGTGAGCCTATTATGAAAATAAAATTTATATTATTTTTCTTTAGTGTTATTTGGCTTGGTCTTATTGTTCGCATTTTTTTTCTTGCAGTGGAGTCAAACTCTTACTATGCAAAACTCTCCGCACAAAACACTATTAAGAATGAGCAAATTGCTCCCGTTCGTGGTGAAATAATAGATAGAAATAATAACCCTATTGCAATTAATAAACTTGGATTTAAAATTCTTTTAGCACCACATTTGGCAACAAAGAAGAAAAAATCTATATTTGATGCTGAAATAGCGAAGCTTATAGAACTTTTACCAAAGTTAAATAAAGAAAAAATTATTAAAAATTATCTGAAAAAGGATTCTTACTATAATCATAACTACATAGATATAGTGCATTTCATTCCTTATGATGATATGTTAGGTGTTTATACAGAACTATCACTAAGAAAAAATTTAAAAATTGTACCTGCACCAAAACGCTACTACCCATATAAAAATCTTGGTGCACATATGATTGGTTATGTTTCTCGTGCCAATAGTAAAGATGTGGCAAAAGATAAAACCCTTGAACTTATTGGGTACACAGGAAAAACTGGCATTGAAAAGTACTATAATAAGTATCTTCAAGGGCTTCCAGGAAAGAGAAAAATTAAAGTAAATGCTCAAAATCAAGAGATTGAAGAGCTTATGTATGAAAATCCGCAAGAAGATAGAAAACTCAAACTTACTATAGATATGCGACTAGAAAAATTTATAGCTAAAGAGTTTGGTAGCAATGTAGGCTCTGTGATTGTAATGAATGTTGATGGCTCCATACTTGCAGCTGGAAGTTTTCCTAACTATGACTTAAATATTTTTGTCTCGGGTATGAGCTATAAGATGTATGATGAACTCTCTAGCAGTTTAGATCATCCTTTTACAAACAAACTTATACATGGTTTATATCCGCCTGGTTCTACCATTAAGCCTGAACTTGGGCTTTTATATATAAGTACTGATTTAAGTGAAAAATGGAGTGTTACCTGTACCTCTCATCTTCCTTTAGGTGGTCGTATATTTCGTTGTTGGAAGAAAAAAGGGCATGGCAAGACAAATATTGTTAAAGCAATTCGTGAGAGTTGTGATGATTATTTTTATAAAGGTAGTCTTGTTTTAGGAAACAAAAAAATGAGCTTAGGGCTCAAACGCTATGGACTTTCTAAAAAAACAGGCATTGACCTACCGAATGAATTTATAGGTGTCGTGCCATCGCGCGAATGGAAACTAAAAAAGTATCATAGAATCTGGAGCATAGGTGAAACAGCTAATACAGCCATAGGGCAAGGGGATTTTTTAGTTACTCCTTTGCAAATGGCACAACAAACAGCTCTTATAGCAACAGGAAAGCTTCCTACACCTCATTTAGCGATGCAAATTGGAGAAGAAAAATATAAAATACATTTTAAAGATGTTTTAAATAAAAAAGAGAAGAAACAACTGCCAATTATTCAAAAAGCGATGTATCAAGTTTGTAACTCTCCCCATGGAACAGCTACACATTACTTGTCGTCTAAAATTACACTTGCAGGAAAAACGGGAACTGCTCAGGTGGTTGGAATTAAGCAAGATATTAAAAAGAGAAAACTAGAGCATGAACTTTCTTATTATAGACGTTCACATGCTTGGTTTACTACTTATGGACCTTTTAAAAATCCTCAATATGTTGTACTTGTTATGGTAGAGCATGGTGGGCATGGTGGGCATGCAGCTGGAAAGATTGTTTCACATATATACAACAAGCTCTTAGAGCTTGGGTATATTAAAAAATAGTTTTAAAGAAAAGAGTGTTGAATAAAAAGAGCTAAAATAGTAAGTAAAAAGATAGAACCTGCTTTGTTATAAAGCTTGTTTGCAAGTATAAAAAGTAAAGCAAGTGATGCAGATACTAAAATCATAATATCAAACGATACTTTTTCTAAGTTTACAACAAGTGGGTTTATAAGTGATGAACCACCAAGAACCATAGAAAAGTTAGCAACATTAGAACCTATAATATTTCCTATGCTCATATCAGCATGACCTTTTTTTACTGCAACTAAAGAAACAACAAGTTCAGGTAGTGATGTTCCTAAAGAGATTAGAAAGAGCCCTATAATCCATTCACTAACATCAAGACTTCTTGCTATATTTGTACCACTATCGACAACAAAATTTGCACCACCAATAGTAAGAGCAAACCCAATAAAAAGTAAAACAATACTTTTACCCCAGTTGAATTTCTCTTTTACTAAATCTTCATCAATCTCACCTTCAAGGTCATCTTTAGAACTACTAAATAAAAAGATAAGATAAGATACCATCATTAGCAAAAACAAAACGCCATCAATGCGACCAATAGTGCCATCTTGAACCATAATTAAGAAAATAATAACAGGCACAACGACCCAAGCACTGTCTTTTGCAAAGAGATCGCGTTGTGGTTTCATAGATTTTGCAATGAAAAATACTATGCCCAAAACAAGAGTAATGTTAAAAATAACACTTCCGACAACATTTGCTACTGCCATGTCGCTTTTACCTTGAGCAGAAGCCATCATAGAGGCTGCCATCTCTGGTAAAGATGTTCCAAACGCCACGAGTGTAGCACCAATAACAAAATGGGAGATATTAAAATGCAGAGCTATTCTCTCTGACTCTTTAATAATAAAATCAGCACCATAAATAAGTGCAGCCATGGCAACTAAAAAAACTATGTAATCCATTTTTATCCTTGTGTTCTTACAATTAAACTCTTAGGAAGAGCAAATTTTTCTATAAGCTCTTTCTCTTTTTGACGCATCTCTCCATTATCTACTTCATGGTCATAACCTAGTATGTGTAAAAGACCATGAATAAACAATAAGCTAAGTTCATCACTTACTTTATGTCCAAACTCTAAAGCTTTCTCCTTGACAAAATCATTTGAGATAACAATGCTTCCAAGAGGGCTCATTGGCATATCTTCATAGGGAAAGCTTAGAACATCTGTAGGTTTATCTATACCTCTTTGTTCTTTATTTATCTCTTGCATCTCATTATTTGAAACAATTAAGAGTTCTACCTCTTTATCGCTAAGGGAGCTTAGAATTTTTTGTAAAAAAGTTGTATCTACTTCAAGCGAAGTTTGGTTGTCTAGTTCAATCATAAGTGGAATTATATCTAATGAGGCTTAGGGTAGCTAAAGCTACCCTGTAATATTTATATTATTACCCATTCCTGTTTTTTGGGCTGTAGTTTGCTGAGATTCTTGAGTAGCACTCTCTAAAACTTTTAAAACCTGCTGAGCCTGCACATCTTGAGCTTTTTTCATAACATCTACTTGAACACTTTGCATTGTTCCTGCTGAGCCTATTGAATCTGTTGCCATAGCATCTCCTTTTTCTTTTATACCCTATTATAGAGCGAAATTTATTTGGTATATATTAAAAAAATAGTTTATATGTTAAAATCACACTATGAATAGAGATACAAAAAAAGCAGTATGTATAATGAGTGGGGGAATGGACTCTACTTTGAGTGCATATATGATGAAACAAGATGGCTATGAGATAGTAGCTGTGCATTTTAATTATGACCAAAGAACACAAACAAAAGAGCTTGCATGTTTCGATGCAATATGTAAAGAGTTGCAAGTAAATAAAAAGTATGTGCTTGATTTAGACTTTTTTGCACAACTTGGAGCTTCAGCACTTACAGATAAAAGCATAGAGGTACCAACAGGTGGAGTGGAAGAGGGAGTACCTGTTACATATGTACCATTTCGCAATGGTATTTTTCTCTCTATGGCAGCAGCTATCGCCGAGAAAGAGGGTGCCGCTGTGATGAGCATAGGTGTTGTAGAAGAGGACAGTAGTGGCTACCCCGATTGTAGAGAAGAGTACATTAAGGCTATGCAAAACGCCATCAACCTAGGTACAAAAGAGGAAACAAACATAGAGATAAAAATGCCTCTCGTACATCTTCAAAAGTCACAAATAGTGCAAGAAGCAATCAAATACAATGTACCATTAGAACTTACATGGTCTTGCTATAAAAATGAAGAGAAAGCTTGTGGTGTTTGCGATAGCTGTAGACTACGTTTAAATGGTTTTAAGTTGGCAGGTATAAGTGACCCAATTCCTTACGAATAGTTTTATTTACAAAGGTTTAGAAGTGACGCACCTTGTAAAACCAAAACTCAGAAATAGCTATATACAAATAAAAAATGATGCAACTATTTTTGTTAAAACTCCAAAAGTAGCACCAAACTATGTTATAGAGTTTTTAAACTCTAAAGAGAAATGGATACAAAAGCATATAGATGCCATAAAGAAGAGCCCTTTTAAAAAGATAAATCTTGAAGATGAAGTACTTCTTTTTGGCGAAGTTTACTCTATAGACAGCCCTGAAGTATTTTATTTAAGAGAAAAACTCCATCGTACTAAAAAACAAGATATAAAAAGCATCGTAAAACTTTATGATGCTTTTTATAAAAACCTTGCACAAAGTTATCTTACACAAAGAGTGGAATATTTTTCAGAGATTATGAAACTTTCCTATGAAGAGTTAAAATTTAGAAAGATGAAAACGCGATGGGGTTCATGTAGTTCGAGTAAAACCATTACTCTTAACACAGAACTGTTAAAAGTAAAAAAAGAGTTTATAGATTATGTAGTTGTGCATGAATTAGCTCACCTTACACATATGAACCATTCAAAATCGTTTCATATACTTGTAGAAAGCTTCTTACCTAATCAAAAAGAGTTAAGAAAAGGGCTAAAGGCTATGAAAATAATTTAAATTGTATTTACTTGATGGTGACCACATCATAAAGCCACTTGTATTTATATCTTTTGTTGCACGAATTTGCTCTTGAATTTCAAACTTTTTATATTCACGGCGTTTATGTGTATAGTCTCTAAAGTATTGCAACCAAGGTCTAACTCGTTTCGTATCTATTCTATCTTGAATGTTTTTCACACTTCTATAAACGACGGCATAAGGGTGGTCTGCTGGATATTTAAAGTAAAAAGAACCGCTAGAGAATCCCGAAGGGTAAAGCATAGGAGCTAAGTAATCTGCATGAGCAGCTAAAGAGCTTACTGTTTGCCCTATGCCATTGTCATCCTTGCTCCAACAAATATTTCCATAAGTATCTACGGAGATGAAAACCCCATATTTTCTCAAACGACTTTGCGCAGTATCTAAAAACTGCTCAATTGTTTTTATACGGTTTTTTTGAGTATTTTCTTTTTTCAGTAAAAGTCCATCTTTGGCAGGAAAACGGATGTAATCAAAGTTTATCTCATCAAAGCCAACTTTTGCTGCTTCTTCTGCCATTCTTATTGCATAGTCATGACTACGAGTATCAAAAGGATCTACCCATGCCATATTGTCATGGTTTCTCCATATAGTTTGGTTTTCATCATTTTTTCTAATTGCATAATCAGGGTTATGTGAAGCTTGAATTTCATCTTTAAAACATACAATTCTCGCAATGGTATATATATGGTTGGCTTTCATTTTGGCTATAAATTTTTGTATATTTCTATTTGTTCTATTTTTATGTGCACCATAAGAGTTGGCTTGTTCAAACGAGGTTAAAAAAGAGGTTGAACCATATTCATTTTTTACATCTACAACAATGGCGTTTAAGTTAGTTTTATTGATGATATTTATGATTTTCTTATGTGTTTTAGAGTTGTTACTCGCTCCCCAAAAGGTAAGATAGAGTGCTCTAACCGTAATTGGTTCTAAAAATATTTGTGATGCATTGTCATCACTGTTTATACTCTTTGGTCTGTATCCATATGCTTTAATATGAATCGTATTTTCCGATGTTTTCAAATAAAATGTGCCATCTTTATGACTCTTTGTAAAGTGAGTAGAATCACTCACAGTTGCATTAAAAATGGTTTTGGATGTGTTAGTGTCTATAAGCTTTGCTCTAAAGTCAGCAAGCAAAAAAGTTGGTAAAAGTAAAACAGTAATAGTTAGTAGAAATTTTATCAAAATGCTCTCAAATAATGTAATTTTTGTGCAATAGTACACTATCTTTCGTTTAAAAAGTAGCGAGTGCTTACATCGCTCCATGCTTTTGAAAGTGTTAGGTGTTTTTCGATGGATGCATACACTTTTGCGAACTGTTCATTTTTTTCACTAAGCTCTACTACTACCTCTTGAAGTGCCACTTTTCCGGCATCACTTACATCTTGAGGGAACTGTGCAAGTTTTACATCAAGCTCTTGAAGCTTTTTAAGTGCATAGATGTTTTCATGATGAAATTCATAGGTCATATTTGCATTCATCTCACTAGAACACACTTCTATGATGGCTTGATGCTCAGAAGCAAGTTTAGACCAAGAGTGTTTGTTAAAGGTAAGCTCTAAGATAGAACCTGGTTCATGCCATCCTGAGTAGTAATATGGTGCAACTTTGTAAAAGCCCATTTTAATATCAAGTGCAGGTCCAACCCATTCAGTTGCATCTATAACACCGCGTTCAAGGGAGGTATAAATCTCTCCTGCAGGTAAAAGAATAGGATTAACTCCCATTTTTGCAAATACCTCTCCGCCAAGTCCAGGGATACGCATTTTTAAACCCTGCATATCTTCTAAAGAGTTAATAGGCTTTCTAAACCATCCACCCATCTGAATATTTGTGTTTCCACCTAGAAGAGGGTAGAGATTATATGTAGCATACTGTTCTCTCCATAAATCAAGACCACCCCCAAAAAGCATCCATGAGTTTATCTCTTCTGCTGTAAAACCAAATGGTATGCCACTATAAAGTGAAAAAGCAGAGTTTTTCCCTTTCCAATAGTAAGGGCCAGAGTGAAAAGCATCAATCTGACCAGAACTTGCAGCATCAAAAACAGCAAGTGCAGGAACAAGAGTATTTTTAGGGTAGAGTTTTATATCTAAAGAACCACCACTCACATCTTTTACCCGTTGAACAAATTTTTCAACACCAGTTCCCATGATGGGAAAATGTGCAGGCCAAGAGGTTGCAAGTTTTAAAACAGTCTTTTTATTTCTGTTTATATTGACATGTTTTGCCTCTTTGTTGTGGGTTTTCGGATGTTTTGTGTAGTCAATAGCTTGACGGTTGTTTTCATTACATCCCCCAAGTGCTAAAGCTGCTGAAGCTGTTGTTGCTGTACTTAAAAATGTTCTTCTATCCATGCTATATAGCCTTTATCTAGGTAAAATCTAAGAGTGAAATCTGAGCTTGAGAGCTTAGAGGTTTCTTGAGTATCTCTTTATCTGCACCTACTATAAGTGCAAAGTGAAAATGGTGTTGCTTTAAAATATTAAGTATCTCATTTTTATTTTTATAAGTAATAATATTTTTTATATTTTCAAGTGACTCTGCATTTTTTTGTGGCACTATATAAATAGTTTGTGCCCAAGAAGCTTGCTGTTGTAAAAAGAGAATCTCTTTTTCAATTAAAGAGCTACTCTTTTCAAAAATAAGTACCTTATCACTTGTACCAAACTCTTTTATTTCAAAGTTTTTGTTTGTAAAAACAGCTTCAAAGTGCTCAATAGGGGTAAACTTTCGCAATCTAAAGTTAATTTTCAAAGTTTTGAAAAAATAAAATAGATCTTCTAAAAAAGGGATGAAAAAAGGAGAAATCAACTGTCTTTCATAAAAAATATCATCATAAATAAATGAAGTTTCAAAAAGAGTTTGCTCCATTATAGAGATAGACTCTTTTTGTGTGGCATAAGGCATCTTTTTAATATCTGTAAAAATATCACGAGAGGTGAGAGTAGGGCTAAAGAGTATGATATTAAGATCTTCTAAATCCCAAAGAGTTTTATATATAGCTTTAATATCACCCTCAAGAGCAATAAAATTCGTCTCACTCATTACCTGAAGTGCAAGTTTGAGTATAATCTCATTACATTCGTACACTACTATCTCTTTTTCTATAAGTCTAAAACGCAGTAATCGCTTGAGAGCATCTTCTATAGAATCGACCTTTATCCAGGCAATTTCACTGTCACTAATTTGTGTTGGTTTTTCAAAGAGTATGCCATAAGCTCCATGGAGTACAGCTTCTTCAATATTTTGCTCATCAAACGCGATAAAAAGATCTCCTCTTTTTACCTTGTTTGCTTCAAAAACGATATTTGTAAATTGCTTTACAAAGGGGGTATTTACAACCCTACCGTTTGTAAGTGCGAGGAGATTTTCTAGTCTCATCCAATAGGTGTGCCTGCCTTTTTAGGTTTCTCCGGTCTTACTAAACATAAGCCATCTTCATCCTTAGCAGCAAGAAGCATTCCCTCACTCATCATACCCATAAGTTTTGCAGGTTTAAGGTTTGCTACAACACAAACTTGTGTACCTACAAGTGACTCAGCAGAGTAAAATTCTTTAATTCCTGCAACAACTTGGCGAGTATCATCCTCACCAAGAGAAACTTGTAGTTTTAAGAGTTTTTTACTTTTTGGAACTTCCTCAGCTTCTAAAACAGTTCCTACTTTAAGAGATGTCTCGAAAAATTGACCAATCTCTATGAGGTTATCTTCCTCTTTTGCACTTGAAGACTCTTTTTTCTCCTCTTTAGCAGCTTTAGGAGGATTAGGCTCAGCCTTTGGTGCTTCTTGCATTAAAGGCTCTTCTACACGAGGAAAAAGTGGTGGAACTTTTTTAATATTAAATACTTTTAAAATCTTTTTATCGACAACGAGTTCATTATATGAGGCTGTATTTATCTCAAAATGAAGTGCATCAGCGATGATGTTAGTAGTTTTTGGCATAACAGGGTGAAGCATAATAGAAGCTTTTGCAAGTATATTAGCAACAAGTGCTACTGTTGCTAGTGCTTCATCTTTTTTGTCCTCTTTCATTTTTACCCATGGAGCATGCTCTTCAATCGCCTTATTCCCAATAGAGAAGAGTTTCCAAAGTTCATCTAGGTAACGATGTGTCTGCATGTTTTGCATAAAAGTATCAAGAGAGTCAAGCACCTCATTCATGGCGTTTAGCTCTTTTGCATGGTACTTTTCAACATCTACACTGTCTATCTCAAAATCAGAATATTTTCCACTCATACCAATAATACGATTTAAAAGGTTTCCTAAGTCATTTGAAAGTTCAGAGTTGATTCTGTCAATAAGAGCACGTTGAGAAAAATCTCCATCTTGACCAAAAGGCACTTCACGAAGCATAAAATAGCGAAGATTCTCAGCTCCATAAGCATCTGCAACCTCTTTAGGAGAGATAACATTCCCTTTTGATTTAGACATTTTCTCACCATCACGCGTCCACCAACCATGTACACCAAGGTGTTTTGGAAGTGGTAGGTCTAAACTCATTAAAAATGCTGGCCAATAGATAGCGTGAAAACGTAATATATCTTTTCCAACAATTTGTGCAGTTGCTGGCCAAAATTTCATATTTGCATCATCTTTACCATAACCAAGAGCAGTTACATAGTTGAGTAGGGCATCGAGCCAAACATACATAACATGTTTGTCATCATTTAAACTTTTTGGCATTTTTACACCCCAAGTAAATGATGTACGAGTCACTGAAAGATCACGAAGTCCACCTTTTACAAAGCTTACTACTTCATTTACACGTGAACGCGGTAGTATAAAGTCTGGATTGTCTTCATAAAATTTAAGTAGCTTGTCTTCATAGTTTGAAAGTCTAAAAAAGTAACTTTCCTCTTTTACAATACTTGTACTACGCCCACAATCAGGACAAAATTCACCATCTACAAGTTGTGTTTCTGGAAAAAATGTTTCACAACTTACACAGTAGTGACCTTCATAAAAATCTTTATATATGTCACCTTTTGCATACATAGTTTCAAATGCTTTTTGCACACCTATTTTATGGTCTTCATCTGTTGTACGTATAAACTTGTCATAGCTTATATCAAACTCATCCCAAAGGTTTTTAAAAGTAGCACTAATCTCATCTGCAAACTCTTGTGTAGGTTTATTGTTTTTTTGAGCAGATTCTTCGATTTTTTGACCATGCTCATCTGTTCCCGTTAAGAAAAAAGTTTCATTTCCTTTGAGTCTTTCGTATCTTGCAATAGAATCAGCAATAAAAGTAGTATAAGCATGTCCAATGTGTGCTTCGCCATTAACATAGTATATAGGTGTTGTTATATATTTACTCAATTTTTTAGTCCTTATTAAAATTCAAATCCACCAGTATCGCCTTTAGACATACTGTTGTAGACGGCTTTTACATACTCGTCTCTTAGTTCACAACCAAAAAAATGCTCACAAGCACTACATGATGTGAGATTTTTCTCTTGTTGACAAGCTTGCAGTTTAAGCATCATCTCATTGAGATAGATTTCAAACTTGTCTTTTTTTTCATTATGCATTTTTTGCATAAACCTCTTTTACTTTTTCTATTTCATAATCTGAACCAAAGAAACAGATGGCAGTATCGTGGATGTGTGCATATCCTAAACTCATAAGTTTATTTTTCCCATCAATTGCTTGTCCACCAGATTTTTCATAGATATATGCAAAAGGAAATACTTCAAAAAGACGACGAAGTTTTCCTGCTGGTTTATCACTTGTACCAGGGTATGAGAAAAGTCCACCACCCTTAAGAAGAATTTGGTGTAAGTCTGGAACCATCCCTCCAGAGTAGCGAAGACGATATCCCTCAGCAAAGAAATTATCAATCATCTCTTTATGGTAAGGTGCCCAGTTTTGTTGTGTTCCACCTGGAGCCATAAGCTTACCTTTAGGTGTAAGTCTTATCTCTTTAACAAATTCAAACTCTCCTGCTTGAAGTAAGTAAAGCTTTGTTTTGTTTTCAGCAAAAACCATCTCAACACGTGGTCCATAAACAACATAACATGCTGCTACCATTCTCTCAGAACCAAATCCACCTTCATAGATTCCAAAGATAGAACCAACACTTAGATTTACATCTACCAATGAAGAACCATCAAGAGGATCATAAGCAATAAAGTACTTTCCACCTTCATGTAAAAGCTCTTCATGAGTTTTCTCTTCACTAGCTATTGTATGAATCGAAGCAACACGAGAAAATTCCTCTTCAATAATCATGTCACATTTAATGTCAAGCTCTAATTGTGTTTCACCAGAAGAGTTTTCTTGTTGTGAATACCCAATATCTTTTACATCTATGGCTGTTTTAATTCTTTTTGCACTTGCTTGTATAGCATCAAATATATCTCTCACTTTATACTTCCTTTGCGTTATTTAAAATCCATGAAATTATTTCATCGGGATTATTTAAGTCTAAAATATCTACATTCGTTGGTAAATTATACTCATCTGTTTTTATACTCTCATCAATTGCCAAAGCATCCATATAAGGAAAATAATCAGTATCTAAAGAGTTTCTAAAAATACTAATACGTGGTAATGGCAAGCTTTTAAGCCCCTCAACAAGTAAAATGTCAAATTTATCAAACAGTCGTATCATCTCGTCTAAATCTTTATGTTGTTTAGAAAAGTATGTAGTTCTTCTTGGCGAGGTAACAATTACCTCTGCACCTGTGTCACTAAACTTATAACTATCTTTTCCTTCAACATCAAACCTAGCCTTGTCACTTGGATCATGCTTAATAATAGCAACTTGCTTTTTATGTTCATTTATTAATTTTCTAGCTACTTTTAAAATAAGGGTAGTTTTACCACTATTTGATGGTCCTGTAAACGCGACTGCTAATCTTTTATTCAATATTCAACTCTACTTTTTAAAATTTAAGAGATTATACAAAAGAAGAGTTTAATAAGATATAATTCTAGGAAAATTTCAAGGAAAAATATGAAAACTTTTTTAACTGCTTTAATTTTTTTGCTTCTTATGAATGGCTGTGCTGAAAAAAATGCCTTTAGTCGCTTCCATATTAGCGAAAAACAAGAGATAGGATTAGATGCACTGCAAAGCTCTAAAATAAAAGATAAAAAAAGTGTTAATGGCACCGTAAGTGTTGTATACTTAAACCAAGTAGAACCTCAAAAATTTAAAAATACAGAAGTGTTTTATGTGTTTATGTATCTTAAAGATAAATCTATGCCTGTTCATTTTACACTTAATGGTGAGGCACCTATTTTTAGTGTGAAAAAGCTTACCTCTACAAATGAGTTTACCTACCTTACATCTGTTGATGCACCTTGGAATAAATACTACCTTGTTACATTTGCTAAACAAGGGGATATTTTAAAATTTAAAGTAGAAAATGAAAAATATTCATCGCAAGAGATGGTGTTTGAAAAAGATGAGTAGTCTCATCTTTTTTTAGTTAATAAAGAGAACGAAGAATAGCTTGAAGAATTACAATAAGAACCTGAAGACCTATAATAAGTACTAAAGGTGCTAAATCAAGCCCATTAAAATTAGTTCTTATGTATTTATTTACAAACTTATATGCAGGGTTTGTAATTCTATATAAAAACTGAACAACAGGGTTGTAGGGATCAGGGTTTACAAAACTTAAAAGTGCTGTAATAATCAAAACCCAAATATAAACATTAATAACACCGATGGCAATGCCACCCACACCTTGAATAATTTCCATTAAAAAATTCATTTGACAATCTCCCCAAGATAATTTTTAAGATATTTATATATTTCAGATAGAGCAGGTCCACTTTCTGTGTTTACAAGAACTAAATACAATGGTTTTGAAAGATTTTCTTCTGTAATTTGTGTTTCTTTTATGATGTAATCTTTAAAATCATTATATTCTTCAAAGTAGGGTGCATTTTTTATACACTCTGAAACTATTTGCACTTGTTCTTTTAACTCTTTAGGTATAACACGCTCACTAAAAATAGGTGCTATTTTCAATTTAAGATCTTTTGTTGTACTTACTTCATCTAGGTAAAGAGATGCAAGACTTCCTATCTCTTCATCAGCAAAGCCAACATAACGTGAGAGCTCTTTTAAATCAAGATTCTTTAGATGTTTTTTATTTATATCTTTTAATCGATTTATATCAAAGAGAGTAGGGTCTTTAGAAACTTTTGAAAGATCAAAAAGCTCTATAGCCTCTTTCATCGTAAAAATCTCTTTAGGCATCTCATTACCGATTAATACTAAATAATTTAAAATAGCTTCAGGTAAATAACCATCTTCTAAAAGAGATTTAACACTGAATTCATTATCATTTGATATATGTGGAAGATGAGCAAATTCAATAGTTTTGTTATAAGCTAAAGATCTACGAATATGTTCTTGTTTTGGAGTATTATTTATATGTTTTTCATCACGAATGACAAGGCTTATATCGCTAAGCATATCATCAACACCACAAGAGAAGTTATATGTTGGCGTTTTATCTTGATTCATAATTATAAAACTATCTACTGTGTCAGGATCAGAGGTCAATTCTCCTTTTATTTTATCGTGAATCACTATAGCTTCATCTGGACGCGTAATTCGTATTGTAAAAGGGTTTGTGTTATCAATAACAAGTTCTGCAGGAAGGTTACGACAAGCATCATCGTAATGGTAAGCTTTATTAGCTTCTTTTGCTTCATGGCGTTTATTATCTAGCCACCCATCCGAACAAAAACAAGAGAAAGCTTTTTTCTCATGTAAAAGTTGTAAGGCCATAGCTGCATGAAAACGTATATTTTGGCTTTGGTAAATCACCTGAGAGTATTCTATTTCAAAGAGAGCTAAAATATCAAGAATCTCTTGATCTTTTCCCTCAATATTACACTCTTTATCGGTGTCTTCTATTCTAACTATAAAATCTTCACCACACTGATGTGCCACAATATAGTTAAGTATAGCAATTCGAAGGTCACCAATATGCATATCACCAGTAGGACTAGGTGCAAATCTTAACATGAAAATTCCTAAAAAATAATTTTCGTGATTTTACCTAAATGATGATTAATGTTTGTTTATTTTTTGATTTTTATTTGAAAAAAGTTGGTGACCCCGAGGAGAATTGAACTCCTGTAACATGGATGAAAACCATGGATCCTAACCGCTAGACGACGGGGCCACTTTTGAAGTGATTCAACTTATTTGTTGAGCCGAAATTATATAGATTTTATTCTTAAAAAAAGATAAAATCTATATAAAATTATAATTATTCGTAAAAACTACGAAGTGCTCTAATAATTACAGCATTTTTAGAGATACTTTCTGCTTTAGCATTATCGTTTACTGTTTCGTAAAGATCTAAAGGAAGAGAAATTGAAAAAGTTTTTGTTTCAATTTTTTTCTTTTTAGTAATCATTGCTACAACATTTCCAAGAAGTTCAATAATTTTTTTAGTATCTATTGGTTTTTGGATAAAAGAGTTTACACCAACCTCAATTGACTCAGATATTTTTTCTATGTCATTACTTGCAGAGATAACAATAATTATTTGTGCAGGATTGATTTCACGAATTTGACGAGAAAGTTCAATACCGTCCATTCCTGACATGATAATATCAACAAAAACTACATCTGGTTTATTGTTTTCATAAACTTTAAGAGCTTCTTCACCATTAAAGCAAGATTCTACATCAGCAAAAAAGTTTTTAAATGTTGAACTTAAAAGTTCATTTGTAACTTTTTCATCTTCTACAACCATTGCTGTTAATTTTTTTGTTTGTTCTGTTAATTGTACTAAATCTACATTACCCATTAGAAATCCTATATATTAAAATTGATGTAGAATTATATCCTAAAATTGTTAACAATCCTAACATTAACAAACATTAACATTAATATGCCTCTCTGAAACAAGCTATTTTAGGGATTTTTAACGATAAAATAATATTTTATATTTATTCTTGTGTTTTAAATTTTTCCAACCATTGTGTATCTGCAGACTTAGAATCTTCTTTTTGATCAAGTAAAGAACTAATTATATTTACCAATGTATCTTCATCCATAAACTCCAAAAGAGTAGGGTTTATATCTGTTGTTTTAACACCATCGTAAGTGTTTAAAAGGTTCTGTATATCTTCTATTAGTTGTTTTTTTCTTTCCATTTTATCTCTCCCATGCTTCTTCAAAACTCAAGTGTTTTACTTTCATATTATATACAAGTTCAACTAAAGCTGTTTTTTTCATAATTAATTTCACTTTTATAGGCCACTCTTTTCTATAATTAAATGAGTTCTTTATACCGCCGACTCTCTCTATAAACCCCTTGTTGACTTTCATAGTATCTAATATTTGGCTACCTTCCTTTTCTACTTGATTGTTTATCCATATTTTGGCATCTTTAAATACCTTTATATTAGACTTCGTACTTATCCATTTTGTTGCAAAGTCATTTAAACAAGCATAATGTGCTTTTTGACGAAGTTTTGGATTATATTTTAAAAGCTCTAAATGTGTTGGAGTACCAGCATAAGGAGCAGGGCGATAATCTTTTTTATAGCTTTTTGCTCGCTTCTTATAAATTAAATCATCTTTAGGAAGTTTTTTTATCTCTTTAGGATCAAAAAGTATCTTTTTCTTTGATTTAGAATAGGGTAAATATAATGCTGGAAGCTCAGCATCACTTTTAAAAGCTCCAAGACTTAAGATGTTGCCTGTAATTTGTGCTACATACCCTGAACCATAACCAGACTCTAAACCAGCAATAGCCAAAATTGCAGCAGCTGGCAGATGGTTTTTTTGTGCTATATCAATAGTGTCTTGAGTGATTGCGGCATAGAACTCTTTAACATGAGCATATTTACGAAAGCCTTTATTTGCCTTTGCATAGAGAGTATTTGAGAGGGAAAAGAATATAAGAGTAAGTATAGTTAATTTTTTCATAATAGAACTATATACTATTTAATATAATAGAGAGTTTACTAAATTTATCTATTGGTTAACATAATGTAAATTCTCTTGAAAATTATCTTTTCACTCTTCGACCACTTCCAGCCTTGGAGATTAAATTATCTAGTATGATATTTTTATAATTCCATTGACTTCGTATATAAGCACTTTTATCTTGAAGAATCTTAATAGGTTTGTTGATAAGTATAGTATTATCTAAGACCCTTTTCTTTTTAGTTGCTTGTATGAGTTCATTAAATACTTCCGAAGTAAAACCATAAATAATTTGAAGAGATCTATTACTTTTCTTTTCAAGCAACAAGTACATAAGTGTTTGATCTTTCTTTGAAATGAGTTTAAAAAAGTAAGTGTTTCCTTTTGTATACACAAGATCGTAGCTATAATCTGTAAAAACATTATGGACAATTACTTTCATCCCTTTTGTAAAAAGATAACCTGAACTTACCTGTACATCTTCATATGTTAAAACTAAGCCTAATTGTGTCTGATAAACAAATTGATATATATTAATATTAGATAAATTTACCCTACTCTTATAAAGGAGTTTTGCATCTGCTGTATCGGCAATACTAAAGTTATCTAGAGAAAGTTCTAAGCTATGAGTATCTTCATGGTGAATAATATGGGGAGTTGAACAAGCAGTAAAAACTGCCAAAGTACTGATAAGTAAAAATATTGATTTCATTTTATAGTCTTGTGGTTAATTAGGTACAAGCTAAGCCGAGTTTTGTTTTAGTAGCATTAATCTACTGCACACATTACTTTGTGCCTCTAGCGAAACAATAGCCTTCTAAGACGCTAACCATCTGTTTCTTGCTGCCATGTTGGGTTTACAAGCTCTCTATGTTGCCATAAAGACTGGTGGTCTCTTACACACACCTTTTCACCTTTACCTACTATATAATAAGACAGCTTGAGCAAAAGCCCAATCTATCTTTCGCTAGCCGCTCTGGCACTAAAGTACAAAAATGCTTAAAGCATTTTCATTAGCGAATTAAAGTAGGCAGTCTAATCTCTGTTGCACTTTCCCTCGTATTACTACGGCCATTCGTTAAATGGAACACTGTCTTAGAGCAGCTCGGACTTTCCTCTTGAATAAATCAAGTTACTACCTCTTGTACCTGTAGAATTATACAAAATCAATACATAAATAGAGCTTTTTTAATGAATGAACAAGTGTTCATTTTAAACTATTAATATATGAACAGTTGTTCATTACAGATAAGCTTATATTAACACATGTTCATATATAATACATATATTATTAACAAGTGTTCATTTAACTAAAAAAGGATCAATAAATGCCTGAAATAGCCACTTCTCATAAACGTAGCGGTACAAAAGCAAAAATACTAAAAGTAGCAACCACCCTCTTTTGCGAATTAGGATATAAGGGTGCAAGTGTAAGAAAAATAGCTTCTGAAGTAGGAATTAGAGAGAGCGCACTCTATAATCATTATAAAAATAAAGAGGAGATCTTTTTAGAGGTAGCAAAAAATATTTTCTCCTCACCCTTCTCTCTTTCAAGTGATGAAATACGAGAATTAGCAAGTAGAGGAAAACCATTTTTGCAAAAATTTACTATGCAATACAAGATGCTCACCTTTGATAAAAACAACGAGAATATGTTTCGATTACTAATGATAGAACTTATGCAAAATAAAAAACTCAGAGAAGAATTTATGAGTGAATTTCATGATAAAAATATTAAACTACTGTCTGAAGGTTTTTTTATAATGATGCAAAACTCATTAATTAAATCTAGTGATCCTATGCTAATATCTTATGAATTTATTAGCACCCTATTCTACTTAAGACTTCAAGTTACTCTACTTCGTTTTGACACATTGCCAACTACAAATTTATCAACACAGTTTGAGAAACATGTAGATTTTTTCTGGGAAAGTATTAAGCTGTAATAAAAGAGATTTTAAAGAGGTAAACAAGAGCTTTTATTGTTAATCATTGCTTTGTATTCAGAAGGATTTTTCAGAGCTTATATGAGAGATATGAGCTTGTACTTTTAAATATTAATATAATACTAATTAATATGATTATTCAATCAAAAAAAAAGCAATCTCCATAAAGAAGATTGCTTAAATCTAAAATTATATGAAATTACTTTTTAGCAGCCATAGCTTCTAAAGCATATTTTTCACCAAGTTCATAAGCTTTTTTATTTACTTCGTGAACCTTAGCTGGTACTTTTGACAGCATTGTGTCAATAAGAGCCTGCTTATCAATAGCATTCATCATTGTATTTGCAATTGCAAGAGCTACAACAGATTGAGTAATAACATTACCAACCTCTTCTTTTGCAATTGTAATGATAGGAATCTCATAAATATTCCATGTTTTTCTATCTTCATCAGTTGGGTGTACAAGATTGGGATCGACAACAATTGTTCCACCTGGTTTTACACCACTTTTGAAAAGAACATAACTCATTTGTGCAACAGATAACATGAAGTTAACTTCTCCATCAATTGCATATGGGTAATAAATCTCTTTATCATCAAGTTGAATATCAACAACAGTTGGTCCACCACGAACTTGTGATGTGTATGTTGCTGTTTTTAGACCTTGTCCACCAGTTTTAATTTTTGCAGCTGCAAAAATCTCACCAGCAAGAAGAACACCTTGACCACCAACACCAGTAAATCTCATTATTACTTTAGAATCGCTCATAGTGTTTCTCCTTATATTTTTTTAGCAAAGTCGTCTTGTGTAATTTTACCACGTTGACCTTGATGTACTTTTTGAATCTCTGCATACATTTCACAATACTCATCAGCTTCAGTATCTTGTTTTAAAATACCAGTTGGAAGTAAGTTAAGTTGCTCCTCTTCAGTCATTGCATCATATTTCTTTTTAGAAACAGTAATGCTGTCAATCCACTCAAGGTTTTCCATTGCAGACATCATTTTATTTTTACGACCAAGGTTAATATGACAGTTAGAAAGAACTTCCATCATTGAGAAACCTTTGTGTTGCATAGCTTTAATCATAGCTTTTTCAAGTTTCTTAGGCTCAAGCATAGTTTCGCGTGCTACAAAAGAAGCACCTGCAGCAATAGCTAAGTTACAAGTATCAAAAGTTGGATCAATATTACCAGCTTTTTGAGAAACTGTCCACATACCCTTAGGAGTAGTTGGAGAAGTTTGTGAGTTTGTAAGACCATAAATAAAGTTATTGATAATAATCATTGTCATATCAATATTTCTTCTACAACCATGGATTGTATGGTTTCCACCAATAGCAAGTGCATCACCATCACCAGCAACACAAACTACTAATTTGTCCGGGCGAGCAAGCTTAATACCTGTAGCATATGCAACTGTACGACCATGAGTTGTGTGAACAGTATTAAAATCTACATAAGAAGAAAATCTTCCTGAACAACCAATTCCTGAAACAACACAGATATCATCTTGTTTTATTCCCATCTTATCAATCGCTCTAACGAATGCTTTAAGAATAACACCATCACCACAACCCCAACACCATAGTGTTGGCATTTTCTCTAATCTTAAATATTTATCATAATTAAATGCCATTAGTATAACTCCTTAACTTTTGCAGCAATCTCATATGGAGATAATGCTCTACCGTTTACTTTAAATAGACCATCAATATCAAGTCTTGCAGCTGCACGTTGTACTTCTGAATGATATTGACCGATGTTTAATTCTACAACTAAAACATTTTTTATTTTATCTGTATACTCTTTAATTTTAGTTGCTGGTGAAGGCCAAAGTGTAATTGGTCTAAATAGTCCAGCTTTAACGCCTTCTGCACGTAAAGTACGAATAGTTTCTTTTGCTGCAAGTGAAACAGAACCATAAGCAACAATCATAATATCTGCATCATCCATCATGAACTCTTCATAAGATTCTACTTCGTCTTCATGCATAGCTACTTTGTCTTCTAAACGTTGAATAAGTTTACGACATGTTTCAATCTCTTCAGTTGGGAAACCATTTTTATCATGGTGTAGACCCGTAAAGTGATATCTGTATCCTTCAAACATTGGATTAAGAACTGCAGGTTGATCTGCTTCACAATCATATGGAAAATATTCTTCAGCAGGACCATCAAATCTTTTACGAGGTACAATACCCTCTTTTACAGCTTCAGCAGTTGGAATAACAGCTTTACCATGCATATGACCAATAGTTTCATCAAGTAAAACAATAACAGGTTGCATAAATCTATCAGCGAGATTGAAAGCTCTTACTGTTTCAGTATAACATTCTGCTAATGAACCAGCACATAATGTAATTGATTTATAATCACCGTGAGATGGGTTTTTAGCTTGAAGTACATCACCTTGAGAAACACGAGTTGGAAGACCAGTAGATGGACCACCACGCATAACATTTACAAGAACTAAAGGTACTTCTGCCATTTGAGCGAGACCTAAATTTTCTGCTTTAAGTGAAACACCAGGACCTGATGTAGCAGTTAATGCACGATCACCTGCCATTGCAGCACCAATAACACAACAGATACCTGCTATTTCATCTTCCATCTGAATTGCTGTTCCACCAATCTTTGGTAAAAGATCAGAACTAACATGCATAATTTCGCTTGATGGCGTTAATGGATAACCACCAAAAAATTTACAACCAGCATCAACTGCTGCAATTGCTGCAAGTTCATTACCAGTAGATATTACTTCTCTTGTCGCCATTACTTAACTCCTTTTTCACTAAGTGACATATAGTTGTTTGCAACAACTGCCGTCTGTCGCTCTTTTGCTTCATCAGTAAGCTTAGCAAAGCTTAAACCTGCCGCTTTTAGTTCTGCTCTATCTGCAACAAAAATTGCAAAATCTGGACACGAAAGTTCACACTCATTACATCCAATACAAGATTCTGGATGATCAACAGAGATCATTGCACCAAGAGTTGATGTTGACTCATATCTCATACCAAGCACACCTGAAGGACATACTGAAACACATATATCACACGCTTTACAGTTATCTGTATTTACCCATACTGGTTGATCACCTGGGTTTACCATTGGACTTGCTGCCATATTTTCTCCTAATTATTAGATACATAAATAATCATCTATGCATAATTTATTGTCTAAGTTAAGGGTATCTAAGTTTTGTTTTTATTACCCTAAAATGTGCTACTATCGCTCAGAAGTGTAACTTAAAGATACACTTCTAAGCTCACACAAGTTTTTAGATGTTACTTTTTACCTAAAACTTCTGCTATCGCTTTTCCAATCTCTGCAGGAGAAACAACAACTTTTACACCAGCTGCTTCAAGAGCTGCCATCTTTTCTGCTGCTGTTCCTGCAGTTCCTGAAACGATTGCACCTGCATGACCCATAGTTTTACCTTTAGGTGCAGTTTGACCTGCAATAAAAGCAACAACAGGTTTAGTGATTTGTTCTTTAATTAGTTTTGCTGCTTGAATCTCAAGATCTCCACCAATTTCACCAATCATAACGATTGCTTCAGTTTCTGGATCTGCTTCAAACATAGGAAGAATTTGTTTATATGAAAGACCAATAATTGGATCTCCACCAATACCAACTGCAGTAGTGATACCATATCCTTCATTACATACTTGGTTAGCACCTTCATAAGTAAGTGTACCAGACTTAGAGATAAGTCCAACATTACCTTTTTTGAAAATCATACCAGGCATAATTCCAATTTTACACTCTTCAGCAGTGATAATACCAGGACAGTTTGGCCCAATAGTTTGCATATTATGTTTAGTTGCATGCGCTTTTGCCATTTGCATATCTTTAACTGGAGCACCTTCTGTAATAATAACAGCAAGTTCTATCCCAGCTTCAGCAGCTTCCATAACAGCATCACCAACAAAAGCAGGTGGAACAAAAATCATAGAAACAGTTGCATCAGTAGCTTTTACAGCTTCAGCAACAGTATTAAATACTGGCTTGCCTAAATGCTCTTGACCACCTTTATTTGGAGTAACACCACCAACAATATTTGTACCATATGCGATACATTGTTCAGCATGAAAAGAACCCTCTTTACCTGTAAAACCTTGAACGATTACTTTTGTATCTTTATTTACTAAAATTGACATATTTAATTATTCTCCTTTCGCTGCAGCTACAGCTTTTGCTGCACCGTCACCTAAATCATCACCAACAATTAAGTTAGCTATATTTGCATTTTTAAGAATCTCAGCAGCTTCAGGTGCATTTGTACCATCAAGACGAACTATAACAGGTACATTAACATCTGTAATTTTTGTTGCTTCAATAATTCCGTTTGCTATACGATCACAACGAACAATACCACCGAAAATATTTACAAAAATTGCTTTTACTTTAGGGTTTTTAAGAATAATCTCAAAACCTTTAGCAACAGTTTCTGCATTAGCACTACCACCAACATCTAAAAAGTTTGCAGGTGTTCCACCCATATGGTTAATTGTATCCATAGTACCCATCGCAAGACCAGCACCATTTACCATACAACCAATTTCTCCATCAAGTGCTACATATGAAAGACCATATTTAGCAGCTTCAACTTCATCAGCATCCTCTTCGCTTAAGTCTCTCATTGCTGCGATATCTGGGTGACGACCTAATGCTGAGTTATCAAAGCCCATTTTTCCATCAAGTGCAATAAATTCGCCCTTCCCTGTTCTTACAAGTGGATTAATTTCAATAAGTTCTGCATCATTTTCCATATATAAAGTATAAAGTTTTTGTGCGAAAGTGATAATATTTTTTTGTTCAGCTTTATCTGTAACACCTAAACCAAAAGCAAGTTCACGTCCGTGAAAACCTTGAAAACCAATAGCTGGATCAACAGGTACAGTGATAATTTTTTCAGGAGTGTTTTCAGCAACATCCTCAATATTCATTCCACCCTCAGTTGAAGCCATAATTAAAGGCATCTCTAGTTTTCTATCTAAAACAACAGAAAGATAAAACTCGTCTTTAATATCTGCACCATCTTCAATGTAAAGTTTTTGAACAAGTTTGCCCTCTGGTCCTGTTTGGTGTGTAACTAAAGTCATTCCAAGAATTTCATTTGCTAATTCTTCAACTTCGTCTAAAGTTTTAGCAAGTTTAACACCACCACCAAGTCCACGTCCACCTGCATGTATTTGAGCTTTAACAACCCAAATAGGTCCACCTAACTCTTCTGCAGCTTTTACAGCATCTTGAACGCTTTCAACCATTATACCTTTTGGTGTTGGTACACCGTACTTAGCAAAAATTTGTTTCGCTTGATATTCATGTATATTCATTTATTCTCCTTGTTTTAAAATGGAAACTACGCTTTTGGCGCAATCATCTCTTCTGGTTTAACATATTCATCAAATTGTTCTGCAGTTAAAAGACCAAGTTCAATTGCTGTTGCTTTTAATGTAGAATTATTTGCATGTGCTGTTTTTGCAATTTTTGCTGCATTTTCATACCCAATATAAGGGTTTAGTGCAGTAACTAACATAAGTGAATCATGTAGATAATGATCAATTTTTGCATTTACTGGAACAATTCCTACAGCAGCATTATCGTTAAATGAAACAATAGAATCACTTAATAATCTTACTGATTGTAAAAAGTTATATGCAATTACTGGTTTAAAAACATTTAACTCAAAGTTTCCTTGAGATGCTGCAAAACCAATAGTTGTATCATTACCCATAACTTGACATGTAACCATAGTTACTGCTTCACTTTGTGTAGGGTTTACTTTACCCGGCATAATAGAACTTCCTGGTTCATTTGCTGGAATTTCAATCTCACCAAGACCACAACGTGGACCTGAAGCTAACCATCTTACATCATTTGCTATTTTCATCATATCTGCAGAAAGTGCTTTAAGAGCACCATGTGCAAAAACAAGAGCATCATGAGATGTTAAAGCATGAAATTTATTTGGAGCAGTGATAAAATCATGTCCAGTAAGTTCACTTAGTTTTGCGGCTACACGTTCCCCAAGTTCTGGATGAGCATTAAGACCTGTTCCAACTGCAGTACCACCGAGTGCTAGTTCACGAACTGCTTCTAATGAATCTTTAGCCATCTTTTCAGATTTAGCCAACATCTCAACCCAACCACTAATCTCTTGACCTAGAGTAATTGGTGTTGCATCTTGAAGGTGTGTACGTCCAATTTTTACTATATTACTAAATGCTTCACTTTTTGCTTGAAGTGTTGCTTTTAATTTTGCAATTGCAGGTAAAAGTTGCTCTTCTACAGCGATTACAGAAGCTACATGAAGTGCTGTAGGATATGTGTCATTTGAAGATTGAGATTTGTTTACATCATCATTAGGATGTATAAGTTTCTCCACTCTAAAATCACCACCTAAAATTTCAGTAGCACGATTAGCAAGAACTTCATTGTTATTCATGTTTGATTGTGTACCTGAACCTGTTTGCCATACAACTAATGGATAGTTACCATCAAGTTTACCAGAGAGCATATCATCAGCAGCTTGAGCGATAGCATCTGCTTTTTTAGCATCTAGCTTTCCTAAATCTTTATTAACAAGTGCTACAGCTTTTTTAAGGTAAGAAAATGCACGAGTAATCTCATATGGCATTGTCTCTTCACCAATTTTAAAATTTTGGATACTTCTTTGTGTTTGAGCTGCCCAATATGCATCTAAAGGAACCTCAATCTCTCCCATTGTGTCTTTTTCAATTCTAGTATTCATTAATTACTTCCCTTCAAAAAAATTATTTTTATTTAGTGTGTCAATTAAATCTTGGACAGATTTACAAGAGTTAGCAAACATCACATTCTCTTTATCGTTAAGTGTTACTTCAATGATTTTCTCAGCCCCATTAGCACCAAGCATAACTGGAACACCAGAAACTACATCGTTATAGCCATATTCACCCTCAAGACATACTGCACAAGGATGAATTTGTTTTGTATCTTTAAGAATTGCATCAACCATAATAGCTGTTGATTTTGCAGGAGCATAATAAGCTGAACCTGTTTTAAGATAACCAACTATTTCAGCTCCACCATGACGTGTACGATCTACAATTTCATCAATCTCTGCTTGAGAAAGTACATCTGAGAGAGGTACACCTGCAACTGTTGAATAACGAGGAAGTGGCACCATATCATCACCGTGACCACCCATTACAGATGCACGAATTTGACCACCACCATATCCAAGTTTTTCTTGAATAAACGCAGCCATACGTGAAGAATCTAAAATACCAGCCATACCGATAACACGACTTCTGTCAAAACCACTCTCTTTAAGAGCAACATAAGTCATAGCATCAAGAGGATTTGAAACCATAATGATGATAGCATCTGGAGAATATTTAGCAATCCCTTGAATAACTTCTTTGGTAATGTTTGCATTAATCATAAGAAGATCATCTCTACTCATACCTGGAAGTCTTGGACTACCAGCAGTTACAACAACAACATCACAGTTTACTAAATCTGACATCTCTTCAGCTACTTTTACTACTGTGTGACTTCTTACTGCAGAAGCAGCTTGGGACATATCTAAAGCTTTTCCTTTAGCTACATCTATTTTATTGTCACGAAGAATAATCTCATGACATGATCCAAGCATTGCGAGAGAGTATGCTACTGTTGCGCCAACATTACCAGCACCTACTATCCCTACTCTTTTTCCTTGACTCATATACACTCCTTGAAGATTAAAATCATAGTACTTTTTAGTCATACACTTAAAAAATATGTGCGAACACATAACCATTAAGTATATAAAGTACTATTAAAGGAATTTCACCTTTTTTATAAAACCATAGCAATAGTTACATAAAAAAGAGGAAAATCTTGCACATAAAGTGCAAGAAATTTCAAAAATGTTTATCTTTAGACTATATACTAGCTATGATTGCATTTAAAGTTGCAGATGGACGCATCGCAGCTTCTGCTTTAGCATCATCTGGATGGAAGTAACCACCAATATCTTGAGCTTTACCTTCAACAGAAAGTAACTCTTCCATAATTTTTGCCTCATTATCTTCAAGTGCTTTAGCAACAGGAGCAAATTTAGCAGCTAACTCTGCGTCATCACCTTCAGATAAAGCTTTTGCCCAATATTGAGCTACAAAGAAATGAGATGCTTTATTATCTGGTTCACAACATTTTCTTGAAGGAGCTTTATTGTTTCCTAAATATAAGTCATTTGCAACATCAAGAGCAGCAGTAAGTGCTGAGAGTTTAGCATCACCATGTTTTTGACCCAAGAATCTTAAAGACTCAGCAAGTGCTAAGAATTCACCAAGTGAATCCCAACGAAGGTGACCCTCTTTTAAGAATTGCTCAACATGTTTTGGAGCAGATCCACCAGCACCAGTTTCATATAAACCACCACCAGCAAGTAATGGAACGATAGAAAGCATTTTTGCAGATGTTCCAAGTTCTAAAATTGGGTACATATCTGTAAGATAATCTCTTAAAACATTACCTGTTACAGCGATTGTATTTTTACCTTCACGTACACGTGCATTTGTAAATCTTGTTGCAGCTGCAATCTCCATTATTTGAATATCAACACCATCAGTATCTAAATCTTTTAAATACTCATTTACTTTTAAAATCATTTGTGCATCATGAGCTCTACTCTCATCTAGCCAGAAAATAACAGGAACTTTTTCAATTTGACCACGTTCAACTGCTAGTCTTACCCAGTCTTTGATTGGAATATCTTTCGCACGAGACATTCTCCAGATATCACCTTTTTCACAATCAAATGTCATTAATTCTGTGCCATCTTCAGCAGTTACAGTTACTTTACCAGCTTCTGCAAGTTCAAAAGTTGTTGGATGAGAACCATACTCTTCAGCTTTTTGAGCCATAAGACCAACATTTGCAACAGAACCCATAGTTGTTACATCATATTGACCATTTTTAACACAATCGGCTACCATTTCATTGTAAAACAAACCATAAGTCGCATCAGGAATAACAGCAACACACTCTACTGCCTCACCTTTACGGTTCCACTGTTTACCACCTTCACGGACAACAACTGGCATTGAAGCATCAATAATTACATCATTTGATGCATTAAAGTTTGTAGTACCTTTGTCAGAATCAACCATAGCAATCTCTGGCTTATCAGACTCTACGATAGCTTGGAAAGCTGCTTTAATCTCTGCTTCTTTAGCATGACCAGCGATTTTTTTCTCTAAATCACTCATACCTAGATTAGGGTTAACATTTAACTCAGCGAATAGATCTGCATATTTATCAAATACCTCTTGAAAGAAAACAGTAAAGGCATGACCGAACATAATAGGGTCAGAGATTTTCATCATTGTTGCTTTAAGGTGAATAGACCATAAAACGCCATTAGCTTTCGCATCTTCAATAGATTTAGCAATGAAAGATTTAAGTTTAGATACTGACATATATGTACCATCAAGTACTTCTTTATCTAGTGCATCAATAGTTTTCAGTTCTTTACCATTTAAAGCGATAGTAACTTTTTGTGCTTTGTCTATAGTAACTGATTTTTCATTACCGTAGAAGTCACCATTACCAGCCATATGCGCAACATAAGCTTTTGAATTTTCAGCGAATGCTTTAAGACGATGTGGGTGATTTTGAGCAAATTTCTTTACAGCTTTTGCAGCACGACGATCTGAATTACCTTCACGTAGAACTGGATTTACTGCAGAACCTAAGCAAGTGTTATATTTTGCACGAATTGCTTCTTCTTCAGCATTTGCTGGATTTTCTGGAAATTCAGGAATGTCAAAACCTTGACCTTGAAGCTCAGCAATACAATCTTTTAATTGTCCTACAGAAGCTGAAATGTTTGGAAGCTTAATGATATTACCCTCTGGTTGAAGTACAACTTCACCAAGTTTAGATAATTCATCTTCAGCAAGTCCCATTGCAGCAAGAACTCTACCTGCTAGTGAAATATCACTAGTTACAACATCTACACCTGCAGCTTTCGTAAAAGCATTAACAATAGGTAATAACGAATAAGTTGCTAAAGCCGGAGCTTCATCAATTTTAGACCAAATAATTTTTGACATTTTATGTCCTCGTGAATAATTTTTTTCATGTAGACATATAGCCTCATGAAACTTACAAAATTATAATAGCACTCAAATGGGTAATATTGAGTAGAGATCTAAAAACATTGAGTTATATTTATTATTTGTTTCGTTTTGTAGCACGCCTAATATTGGTTAAATGTGTAGAATAGTTACATGTGAAATCATGTACACCTTTTTTGTTTTTCATAAAGTAGAGGTAGGATGTCTTAGCAGGGAATACTGCAGCCTTGATAGCTTCTATGCTGACGTTACAAATAGGAACACTTGGAACACCTTTGTGAATATATGTGTTGTAAAGAGATTTGTCATTTTTTATACGTTGTGGAGTTACTTTTATATGTGAATATTTTCCATAGTTTAATGTACCATCCATTTGAAGTTTCATACCTTTATGAATTCGATTATATATAACTGAACTTACTATTGGCATCTCTTTTACATTTGCAGATTCTTTTTGTATAACAGATGCTATTGCTACATAATGAAACCATTTTTTTTCATTATAAGTAGCAAAAAACTTGTAACTGAGTTTTTTCATTTTTCGTAAAGAGGCATTTAGCAAAATCTTTACAAGTTCTTTTTCTGTGATACCCAATGGTAGCCTATATGTGTTAGGTACGAATGCTCCCTCTTGTATGGGAGATTGTTTTTTATACTCTTTTTCTAATACCGTTCTATCTAAATGTAGATTAGTTGCAAGCTGATTTAAAAAGATGTATGTTGTCTCACCAGGGATTAGTGTTACATTTTGGAGTGCTGCTTTTGCATGTGTTAGTTTATATAAAAAATCTGCCTTTGTGTTGGCTCCATTTTCAAGATTTATCCAACCACTTTGAGGAGAACCTATAACTCTTAATAGAAGTGCATCAAGTTTACAAACATCGTAAGAATTCTTTTGCATTTGTGCTATAATTTGATTTATAGAACCCTTTGGAATATAAAGCACTTTAGGGGTATAAATAGGCTTATTTAGGTAATACATGAACGATAAAAATATAATCAATACAATATCTATTATATATTTTAGTATAGTGAGTTTTTTATCATTCATAGTCTTGGTACTCGTCTTTTTATTTATTGTTTTACAAAATGGTTTACTCTTAGATGAATTTTCTGTTCAAAATGTAAAAATTAAGCAATTATACATAAAATGGGATGAAAAGATAGACCTTTCCATTAAAGAGATATCTCTTCAAAAACAATCGTCTACACAATCAAAACCAGATTTAGCTAAAATAAAAAAATATCTTGAATTCCTTGGGACAACCTCGCATTGGTTTCATTCTATTGATATTGAAACAATTCATATAAATGACACAAAAGCTTCTTTTAGATACAAAGAACATGGAAATGGTCATTTTTATGCACAATCCTCAGATTTCAACCTTAATTGCGATATCTATTTTGAGGGACAAAATCTTAAATTTGATATAAAAAACTTTCAACAATTACATAAATCTTTTAGCCTGCACGGAGATATTCTTCTCAATCCAAATAAACTTAGTCTTACTAGTTTACTTGAGATCAACATACATAATGATCTTCAAGCAAAACTTTTTCTAAACTTTCAAAACAATAAACTTTCCTATAAGCTAATCAATCAAAAAAAGATTAAGAATATTAAAAATATTATTGCAATGTTTCATTTACCTAAAGAGGTAAAGTATTGGGTACTTGATGCTATAAAAATGGATTATCTAAGTATTGAAAGTGCTACAGGTTTTATAGATTTTGACCACATGGACAATGCACTAAAAAATATAAATATAAAAGCTACAGTACATGGTTTAAACTATGTATACAATCCACAACTAGATGCCATACATACAAAAGAAACACAATTAGAGTTTAAGAAAGGTATCTTATATATTAGACCTCAAGAAGCCTATTCTTATGGAATGTACCTAGATAAAAGTTGGCTTAAAATTGATTTTACTCAACCAGAAGAGTTACTAACACTACAACTTCTTTTTAATGGTATTATGAACAAAGATATGCTTAAAATCTTAAGTATGTACAAAATAGATCTTCCATTCTTACAAAAGTCTGGAAAAGTAAAAACTGATTTGACAATTACAGTTGGGCTTCGCAATATAGATGTCAATGCACATGGTACTTTTTTCACAAAAGAAGCAAATTTTGATTTTATTGGCTTAAATGTAGATATTTTTGATGCACTTATTGTTTTAAACAATTACGATGTAGTTATAAAAAAGATGAAAACAAATTATCAAGATATAGCTTCTGCCATTGTAGATGTTAAATATAATGCTCATTCTGCAAAAGGAACTATCCATTTTAATGCCAAAAAAATAGCTACCAAAGAGATACAACTTTTAACAGATAAAGACCCCATATTGATTAATTACAATATTAATCCTCATGGTGATAGCATTGATATTGATAAAACGCGATGGTTAATTAACAAGAAGATATTAAGTGTTGATACAATGCACATACCCTTTGATCTTAAAAAACTAACCATAGATTTACCAACAACTTTTTTTGAAGTCAAAGAGATTCTTTCTGGATTTTTAACAGGTACTATAAATCTAAAAAACAATGAAGCAAATCTACTTGCAGATATCTTACATTTTAATTATTCCAATATTCAACTTTTACAATCAAATACTCAAGTAAAAATACACTACAAAGACACCCTTTCCTTATCAATCAAAGATACAACTCATTTAAGCATTGCAGATACAGATGTTAAATTCTCAAATACATTAATTGAAGCAGAAATAGAGAAAGGGAACATACAGCTTAAACATACTGCTATAAATATAGAAGATACACTCTATGCAATTATAAATGCTAAATATAATAAGAAAAACGATACAAGCATCTTAAGAGCAAAGAAATTAAAAATACTCAATAAAAATACGAAAGAAGTATTTTATAAAAAATCTCGATTAGTTTTAGATATAAATAATAATAAAAATATATTAACTATTGCTTCACAAGACTTAGATTCGAAATTTGTACTATATAAAGACAGATGGCGTTTAGACCTTAATTCTTTAGGGAAAATCTCAAGAGGATCACATTTTTTAAAAGAGTTAAACATAAAAAATGGGAAATTTAGTTTTTATAAAAAAACAGATGAAAACTCTATACAATTTGAAGGAGAGCTCCCTTATAAATATAAAATATTAAGTCAGTATGCAAAACCAATTTCTCTTTACAAAATAAAAGGAAAAATAAATAAAAAGAAAACATATTTTACTATTAATAAAAATCTTGCAAGTGTAAAAATTGAAGATAAAATCAATATTAAAATTAAAAATGCTGGAATCAATATTGCGCCATTACTTCAGTTTATTGATCTATTAAAACAACAGAGTAAACAAAAAACAGAAATACCTCTTACATTGTATGCCTCTAACTGTTATCTACAATCACAAAGTGGTAATATTGTGTTGTCAAATGAAATTAAATTACAACATATAAACAAAATTACAACAGCACAATTAAGGTATAAGGATGGAAGTGCTGGATTTAAATTAGATGATGACACTTTTCATCTTTATGGTAAAAACTTCAACGATGAATTTATGGATAAGCTCTTTAAGCTTTCTAGATTTAAAGGTGGTACACTTGATTTTTCCATGAATGGAAAGATACAAGACTATGATGGTATTTTTTATGTTAATAAGGCTACTATTGTAGATTATAAACTTCTCAATAATGTTTTAGCCTTTATTAATACTGTTCCATCACTTATAACTTTTTCCTTACCCTCTTATAGTAAAAATGGACTTTTTGTAGATAGTGCATATATGCAATTTACCGCAAGAAATGGTCGCTTTGATATATCAGACTTTTATTTAGATGCTAAAGAGATAGATATTATTGCTAAAGGGACTGCAGACATAAGAAAAGACACTATAAATGTTACTCTTAATCTTAAAACAGATTTAGGAAGTAGTGCTTCTAAAATTCCTGTTGTAGGCTATATTTTATTTGACAAGGACAGTATTTCAACAACAATGAGTATTACAGGGAAGCTTTCAGACCCTGACGTGAGTTCAATGCTTGCAAAAGATATTGCTGTAGCCCCTTTAAATATCATTAAAAGGACTTTATTGTATCCATATAAGTTATTGCGTTCAAAAGAAAACAATAGCTCTAAGTAGTAGTTTTACTCATTTCGTAAAACTGTTAAAATATCTACTTCACTTGCTTTTTTTGCAGGATAATAAGATGAAGCAACAACAATAACAAATGCGCCAGATACAATAAGTAAAAAATCTTGAAGACTTAAGTCTAATGGTAAAGTAGTTGTTGGGTAAACATCTTTTGGTAAGTGAATAATATCAAAAGTACTTAATACCCATAAACCACTCATTCCAAAGAAAATACCAGCTACAATTCCCCCTATTCCAATAACAATGCCAAGATATAAAAATACTTTTTTAATCTCTGATGTAGTTGCACCCAAAGAGAGAAGGAGTGCTATTTCAGCTCGACGATTCATAACAGTCATAAGGAGTGAAGATATAATATTAATAGCTGCAATAAGGATAATAAGCATTAAAACGATAAATAAAGAGGCTTTTTCCATCTCAAGAGCTGCAAAAAAGTTTACATTGTCTTCCCACCACCCTTTAATGCTTACACTCACAGGGAGCTCTTTTTTTAATTTAATAATATCATCATGCGGGGAGGTAGAATAGATATGAATACCATCATATTGATTTGATGGCATATGTAATATAGCTTGTAGGGATGCCATTGTTGTATAACTATATGCCTTATCATAGGCTGAGAGCCCTGAATCAAATACTGATGATATCTTAAAACGTTTTATTTTAGGGGATATAGAAAGACCACCTGGCTCAACATGAGTAAAAATATACATCAGTTTATCACCCTTATAAAGACTAAACTCCTCTTTTAGTGTTTTTCCAATTATAACACTAAATTTTTTAAACTTATTATCACCTATTGCTTTTGCTAAAACACTATTTACTTTTCCCTCATCTTTAAAGTTAACACCAAAGAGATAACCACCCTCTAGTTTACTACCATTTCTTGCCATAACAGAAGACTGTACAAAAGGGCTAAAATGTAAATTTGGAAATTTGCTTTCTAAATCAAGCAATAAATTTTCATTTACACTCCCATAAAAACGCGGGACGATAGTAAGTGGGTAATTCATTATGGTAAGTTTCTTTTTAAACTCTTTGTCAAAGCCATTCATTAAGGCCATAGCGATTAAAAGAACGGTAACACCAAGGGTAATACCTAAAAAAGCAAGAAGTGCAGATAAAAAGATAAAAGGCTGATCTTTATCAAACCTTAAAAATCTTTTTACTAAATAAGGGACTATGGAAGTTTTCAAGAAGCAAACACACCTTTTTTAGGGCCACTTTTACCACAGCATTGTTTATACTTTTTGCCACTTCCACAAGGACAAGGATCGTTTCTTGCAACTTTTTTCTCACTCACAATCTCTTCATCTTCATTAGATGAAAGATTAAGTTGCATCATTGCAGCATTTTGCTCTTGTTCTTTACGCATCTGTTCAGCTACACGAGCAGCCTCTTCTTCTGCTGATTCTACCTTAAACTGAATAATTTGAAGTGTTTTAATAGTATTGAATTTAATATCATTAATAAGCTCTCCAAAAAGATTAAAACTCTCTTTTTTATACTCAACAAGTGGATCTTTTTGGTTGTATGCACGAAGGCGAATACCTGTTTTCATATTATCCATTGCATAAAGGTGCTCTCTCCATGCAGAATCAAGCTCTTTGAGATAAAACTCTTTTTCTATATCTCTACATACTTCTTCATCAAGCACACTCATCTTATCATCATAAGATTTTTTTACACTGCTTATTAGCTTTTCAAGAAGTTCTTCATATTCAAGTTCTTCAAATGAGGCAGTTTCAAGATCAATATTAATCTCTTCTTTTAGTAATTCGGCAAGTTTGGTAAGATTAAAATCTTCTCTTGCTCCACCATCAAAAATATCTGAACGAACTAAGAGATGTGCTATGTATTCTTCTCTAATTTCATTTATTTTTGCTGCAATATCATACTCAGATGAAAGAAGTTGATTTCTAAATTTATACACAATTTTTCTTTGTTCATTTGCCACATCATCATACTCAACTATTTGTTTACGCCCTTCATAGTGCATGTTTTCAACTTTTTTCTGAGCTTTTTCAACGGCACGAGTTACCATTTTTGATTCTATATATTCGCCATCTTCAACACCAAGACGTTCCATAATAGACTTGATTTTATCTGAACCAAAAATACGAAGTAAATTATCTTCTAGTGAAAGGTAAAATTGTGTTGTTCCTGGATCACCTTGACGACCTGAACGTCCACGAAGTTGATTGTCTATACGACGGTTTTCATGGTGTTCTGTACCTACAATATATAGACCGCCTAGTTCTCTC
>Ga0256828_1000257_pt1 | contig 36671 bp, 28 predicted proteins | sample CV88metaG_FD_185993 | JGI IMG/M metagenome (GOLD analysis project Ga0256828, IMG submission 185993) | Hydrothermal vent microbial communities from East Pacific Rise, Pacific Ocean - CV88 | ecosystem: Environmental > Aquatic > Marine > Hydrothermal vents | place: Pacific Ocean: East Pacific Rise...
GTAACTTTTTTATCTTTGAGATCTATGCGGTGGAGTCGAGCTGTGGGGATGGGGTTCCCTATATGACCTACCAAGGGGATCGCCCCTCACTCAAATCATGGATGACCAAACTAGATGAGCAAGGTAAACTGGAGCAGTACAAAGAAGATCACTTCACCCCACCTGATCTGAGTCGTATGGGGTAGAGAGCCGTGGGTCGGAGATCAACCACAATAAATCTATGCTATAATTGAGAAAAATCAAATAATATAGGAGCAGACCATGTTGGCAAGAGACTATTATGAACGGTATACCGTAGAGGATTATCGCCACTGGAAGGGAGAGTGGGAGTTGATCTACGGGACTCCCTATGCGATGGCTCCCTCTCCGATGGTAACCCATCAGAGTATTAATATGAAGATCGCCCGTCAGTTGGATGAAGCATTTGATTCCTGCCCCAATTGTCAAGTCCTCTTTGAGATTGATTGGGAGGTCAACAGTGATACGGTGGTCAAGCCCGATACGTTGGTGATCTGTTATGAACCCGATGAGCGATTGACCAAAAAACCTGAGTTGATCTTTGAGATCGCCTCTCCTTCGACCATCAAACGAGATGAGACGCTCAAATATGAACTCTACCAACACGAAGGGGTCGCCTACTATGTCATCGTTTACCCCGAAAAGAGGGTTGCCAAACTCTACCGATGGCACGAGGGACGTTATATCAAAGAGGGAGATTTCTCGGATGAGTCCTATACTTTTGATCTGGATGGGTGTCATGTTGCTTTTGATTTTACTCGGATTTGGAGGGTTCGGTAGGGAAGTATAGGATATAAATTGTCCTTAAAGTTTATGAATTTTCTCTTTTTTTTGTTATACTCTGATTGGATTGAATTTTTAAGAGGAGGGATAGCATGGCAACAGAGTTTATAACCATAGACGGTGTACTCATAGAGGTGGAGGATAGCACCACAGGGGCAAGAGTGGTATCGGATGATAATGAGAAGACCATCAAAGACAAAGATCTAAGTCAGATGACCAATATCTTGACCAAGGTAAGCAACAATCTCAAAGAGGCGTATGGTACTATTAATCAAGAGGTAGGATTAAAAGGGGCAGAGATAGAGCTTAGTTTGGGTTTTGAAGCCTCGGGAAATATCTTCATCGCCAAAGGAAAAGCAACTTCTCAGCTCAAAGTCAAACTTATTTTTGCACCATAATATGGGGATATTGATCTAATGGTTACCGTTTTTGATTCTATTGTAAAAATTTATGATGAGAGTAGTAAACCTTTCAAAGGCATAGGCTTTGTCATCAAACAAGATGATGAGTACTCCTATATTTTGAGTTGTAATCATGTGGTTTACTCCAGTCAAAAGAGTGAAAAACGAAAGGTAAAGATAGATGATGGGATAGAGGTTGAATCCATCATTTATGGACATGAGCTGAAAGAAACTCCTGTTGATTTGGCGATATTAAAAGTTAAAAACTTAAGCAATAAGATCACTATCTCTCTGCAACACAACATAGATAAATCTTCTATCCTCAAATTAAAAACACTCTCACCTATTAGCAATGATGCTCTCTCCTTTGACCCCAAATCTATTCAGTTGGAGTACCGAGACAAGGAACCATTGGACTATTGTCATAACCCCTCTGATGCGTATCTTTTTCGCAGTGGTAGTAGAATTGAGGGGGGCTATAGTGGTTCTCCCATTATTGATGATCGCACGAATAAAGTTATCGGAATTTTGAATATTACCAGAGAAGAGCAGAGCCGAGAGTGCAAAGGGTTAGCCATCTCAAATGTGGTGAAAATATTTCCTGAGATTGAAAGTGAATTAAAAATTATTTCCAAAAAGAGCAATAAAATTACGGTAGTAGCAAGGGTGAATAGCCGTCAAACTTATGATTTTATTCTCAACAATGATGATGAGACTTTTTTGAATTTTGATATCAATGATCAGGAGCAACAGAGAACATTGGTTGATTATATCTTTGATTTGACAGGAGGGATTCCCAATAAAACCATTGAGTTCTTCTTGCCTCCTAAACTTTTTTCTGTCAATATTCATCTATGGAAAAGTTCACGAAACAGACGATTAATAGAGAAACACTCTGTCTATTTACGCTCTTTAAACTTGGCGAAAACATCAGGCGAGTTAAAAGCATATTGGGAAAAAAAATGGGACAAAGATTATGCCCAATATCAAGAAAAATTGTTCAAAGAATCCATCACTGTGATTGATGAAGATAGACAGTTCCATCCTGATATTGTCTCAGCCGTTTGTGATGGAAGTATGGTCTTTGAAGAGGATGATTTTATGGATTTGGAAGATGATTTTATCTCAATTGCTATTTGGAAAAGTGAATGTGAAGATGGTGCAAAGTACGACTCTTTCATAGATACGATCAAAGAGCAAGGATTTTATGATTTTAGACAAGCATTTAAATCAGAAATATTTAAACGAAAACGATGTTGTTCTTCACATACTGTTTTGATGTGGAACAACCCAAGAGATTTACCCAAAAAGGATTTGAGAAATGGATGATATAAAAGTAGAGACTTGGTGGAAGTTTACAGGTACGGGGGTAGCCAGTGATGTGGTGATTCCTCCCATGCCAAGTTGGCGTAAAAAAATGAACAATGACGATAGAGAAAATGATGATGCGTATCCCTATATCCCTCTCTCTGCCAAAGAGATTAAACTGGTGAATGCTGCCCTCTATCTACGGCGACCACTGCTTATTACGGGAAAACCAGGAGGAGGAAAGTCCTCTCTTGCTCGGGCTGTCGCCAAAGAGTTGGGCTTGGGGGAGGTACTCAATTGGAGAATCACCACCGAGACCACCTTGAATGATGGACTCTATCGGTATGATGCTCTCTCTCGTCTGAATGATAGTCAGTTTATAGATCAAAAGGGTGAGAAGAAAAGAACCACGGTCGCTGAGTATTTGACACTTGAAGCGATAGGGGTTGCCTTTACTTCCAAAACACAAAAGGTTGTTCTCATAGACGAGATAGACAAGAGTGATGTTGATCTGCCCAATAATCTGTTGCATATTTTTGAAGAGAACAGTTTTGAAATCCCTGAACTCAAACGAGAAAAAGAGAGTGAATTTACCCATAATAACGATCAAGAGCATTTTGAAACCATTTTCAATGGAGCCGTAACCTGCCAAGGGGAGTTTCCTCTGATTATTATGACCTCCAATGGAGACAAAGAGTTCTCCCCTGCATTTATGAGACGGGTTCTGCATCTTGATATGGCACCTCCTACCGAAGAGCAGTTTGCTGAAATTGTCAATGCCCATTTTAAAAACGATAAACCCAAGCAAGATATTTTAAGTAAAATCATTGGCTCCTTTATGGAAAAAAACAAAAAAGAGTATCTCTCTACGGATCAACTGCTCAATGCTGTCTATCTTATTCATCATGAAAAGGGTGTTGATATTACCGATGAGAACAATGAAGACATTATCGAATCCATTTGGCATGCCCTAAGGGTATAAGAATCTGTTGTGAAAAATAAAATTCAAAAGCTCATAACCCTACTGCATCATGACAAAGTAAAAGTAGAGTTGGATGCCACACAGCTAGCAGAAGCCCTTTGGTTAGCAGAGTATATAGAACTTAGCCAAAAAAATGATGAGGTTCGCCGAGCCTCCTTGTGGGATAGGTTTAAGAGCTTATTTGAGTTTAATTTTGATAAAAAAAGAGCTTTTAAAACAGGTCATACCCCAAAAGAGGAGCCTTTAAAACCCAAAGAGACCATAGTAGAGATAGAAGAACCCTCAGCCTCTCTCTCCCTGCCTAAAAATGATGAATCAACAGCATCAGAGTATCTGTCCACACCTAAAAAAAGAGATATATTTGTCCATAATAGCTTATTAAAAGCCCTGCTTGGGTTGAAACAAAAATCTATTTCAAATAAAAAAGAGCTTTTTTGCGAGGAGGATACAGTAGAGTATTTGGCTCAGACAGGCGTGCTGAAACCCTTTTTCAAAGGGAAAAAAGAGCGTTATTTTGAACTCTTTTTAATTGTTGATGAGCATGTATCCATGGAGATATGGAGTGAGACGGTGGCTACGTTTGAGAAAAAATTGAACAGTTTTAAAATATTTAGCAAAATCACACGGCTATACTTAGAGAGTTCACCCCAAAAGGCTCTTTTGTACCGAGACAAAGCAAAAAGGGTTAAACAGGATATTAGGTATTTTAAAAACTCAAATCAAAGAGCTTTGACCTTTGTTTTGAGTGATACCATTGGTTTGGCATGGAGAGAGACCACAGCTCTCACCCTTATCTATGAAATTCAACAAAACATACCCACCGTGTTGATACATATGCTCCCCTACCGAATGTGGGATGGTACTATTTTAGAGCATACCAATCAAACAACACTCCATTCCATCAATGCCCATACTCCCAATAAGAATCTAATCAGCGAAGTAGACCGTAAATTGCTTAAACTTGATTCAGCATATTTTGAAAATAACAGGGTGTTGAAGTTACCCGTTATTAACTTTAATGAACAAGATTTTTTGGCAATAAGTGATCTGATACGGGGTAAAAAAGAGAACCATGTTAGTGGTATTGTTGTCAATCTTGATACCATCAAACCCAAAGAGCCTCTATCTGAGGAAGCTTTGTCTGCGACTAAAAGGGTAGAGGCGTATTATCAAAACGCCTCTCAACCAGCCATCATACTGGCTCAACATATGGCAGTGGTCAAAAGATTAAACATCAGTATCATGCAGATAATCCAAAAAATCATGCTCGCATCGTCCAATCAAACCCATCTGGCAGAGTTTTTTCTAGGAGGATTACTGGTCAAAAGTAACGAGGGGGATTTCTATGAGTTTATAGAAGGGGTAGATGAGATCTTAACCCAAGAGTTGGGCAACCTTAAAATACATGAGACACTCTACAAGATTAGCGATGAGATTGCCAAAGAGATAGGTTCAACATTGGATTTTAAAGCCCTGCTAAATCTACACAGTAGTGGTGATGAGACTTTTGATAAAAATGATAAGATATTTGCCTTTATCTCTCCCAAAACACTCAAACGATTGGGTGGGAGATATGCAAAGATTGCTAATGAGATTACGGGAAGAAAAAGGGTAAAGAGAGAGGATGAAGTAATATTAGACTTTACTCGTCTTGTTACCCCAACCACCAAACGCTTCATCATGGGTTCAGAAGATGGAGATGAAGATGAAAAACCAGTCCATGAAGTCATCATTAACTACGACTTTGAAATAGCCCAAACCCCTGTAACGGTAGGAGAGTTTAGAGTATTTGTAGAAGAGACAAAGTATGTAACAGAAGCAGAAAAAGGTGATGGTGCTTATGTATGGGATGGAGAGAACTATGATAAGAAAAAAGATGCCTCTTGGAAAAATCCCTATTTTGAACAGAGCGATGACCACCCTGTAATCTGTGTCAGTTGGAACGATGCCCAAGCCTACATAACATGGCTCAATGAAAAAACAGGAGAAACCTATCGGTTACCAACCGAAGCCGAGTGGGAGTTTAGCTGTAGAGCAGGCTCAACAACCAAGTGGCACTTTGGAGATGATGAAAAAGCGTTAGAAGATTATGCTTGGTATGATAATAAAGGTGGAAAATGTACCAAACCCGTAGCCACTAAAAAGCCAAATCAATGGGGGTTTTATGATATGCACGGCAATGTTTGGGAGTGGTGTTTGGATGATTTTGAAGATAACTATAATAATACGCCAACAGATGGGAGTGAACATATTTTAGAAAAGAAAAAATATAAAAGCCTTCGTGGTGGTTCGTGGTTCGGCAATGCTGGCAGTTCGCGCTCGTCCTATCGGAACAGGGTCAATCCTACCAATCGGAACTATAGTGTGGGTTTTCGTCTCCTCAGAACTTTACCTTAGGTTTTGGGTGTTTTTAACCTTTGGGGTTTTTACTTTTTTTCTTTGAACCGTAGGTTTGACCATGTCAAACGCCAAATCACAGTTTAAATTGAATGGATGTTTCAAATTTTTTATCATGCCCATTAAATTCATATTTGGAATGTTTAAATGTACCAATTTGATTTTGACGTTTGACATGGTCAAACCTACGGGTGTATGAACCATATTGCCAATCGTTTATGTTTTCTACCCAACCGTGTTTGACGGGGTTGTTGTGAATGTATTGAACCTTGGTGCGATAATCTTTTTCATCTCTGATGGTATGCTCATAAAAACGCTTCTGCCAGACGAGATTATACCCCTGTCTATTTCGGCTATGGGATTGAAAAAGATCTTCATAAAATTTGGGATTACAACGTTTTGAAAAATAGCGTTTGATGGAGCTGATGATTTTGGGATACTCTTTGGCATGCTCAACCTCTATGATCATGTGTATGTGGTCAGGGAGTATGACTATCTCTTCGATTTTAAAAGAAAATAGTGTTTTTGCATATCGGAAACTCTCTCTTAAAAGCTCAATATTTTCGATAAGAATGGGATTTCGTTCATGGGTCACCATAGTAAGATAATAACAGTAACCATCCAAAAAAATACGTCGATAGGTCATAAAAACTCCTTTTTTAAATTTTAACAAAAAAAAATAATTTCAATTAATAATATGTCAAATTGTCATACAATTGAACCGTAGGTTTGACCATGTCAAACGCCAAATCACAGTTTAAATTGAATGGATGTTTCAAATTTTTTATCATGCCCATTAAATTAATATTTGGAATATTTAATTATGCCAATTTGGTTTTGACGTTTGACATGGTCAAACCTACGGTATAATAAAGAAAAATATTTAGGAGGGATAATGTCAAATTTCAAAAAACCAAAAATGGTACGCATTCAAAATTCGCTTTCGTTTGATATGGTAAAAATTCCTGATAGAGATTATGAGATGGGTAAATATCCTGTGACCATTGCTGAGTATATGCATTTTGCCAATAGAAATGAAGAGCATCTGCCTAAATGGAAAGAAGAAAATTCAAGCTATTATCAAACAATGAACTTAACAGCTAATGCACCCATCATAGGGGTAAGTTGGCATGATGCTGTAGCCTACTGTAGTTGGATTAATGAGCAACAAAAAGAGTATATTTATAGGTTGCCTACAGAAAAAGAATGGGAGCATGCTTGTAGAGCAGGAACAACCACTAAGTGGAGTTTTGGAGATAATGAAAAAGAGCTAGATAAATATGCTTGGTATGATGAAAATTCAAATAGTACAACGCATATTGTAGGAGAGAAATTACCTAACCCTTGGGGGCTTTATGACATGCATGGAAATGTTTGGGAGTGGTGTGAAGATTGGTATGATGAAGAGAAGGATACTAAAGTCCTTCGTGGTGGTTCGTGGAGCCTCATTGCTAATTATACACGCTCCTCCTATCGGCTCTGGAACAATCCTACCATTCGCTACAGTTTTGTGGGTTTTCGTCTCCTCAGAACTTTACCTTAGATTTTGGCTCTTTTTCACCTTTGGGTTTTTCTCTTTTTTCCTTTGAAAAGAGCCTCGCAGAGACGCGACTGATTTTTAACGGTTGCCAAATATTTAATCAAAAAACCCTATCCCCCACTTCAACATAACTATAAGGAGTCTGAAAATAGTTAAAAAAGGTCGAATATCTCCCCAAACTAGGACGCAACAGTTTGGAGAGGTTCACCCCCACGCCCACATAGATATTACGCTCTCTGCCCTCTAGGGGAAGGGAGTCGTGGTTGAAGTTTCGGCTGTAGTAGCCCAAGTGAAGCTCCAAATATTCCAACGGGGTGTCTGCAAATATTTCAAACCCCTCAGCTTTGATCGCGATGAGGTGTTTCATCCGTTCATAGTCGGTGGTAAAATCGGTTTGGTTCTTAAATCCTGTATCTTTGAAAGGGTCATACTCAAAACGAAAATCTATCTTGTTGGCAAGTGAGGGGTTGAGGTAGAGCAGATAGCCTGAGAGAACCCCCAGTGAATCAGCGATGAGGTCATTTTGAGCAAAGCCATGTTCACTGAAGCCATCGCCGACCTCAATGAGTAAGCCTGAGATCATTATGGAGGTGAGTGAGCCGTAGAGGGCTGACTGCTCTTTGGTGTAACCCCAGCACTCATAGATGGGCGACATAATACGGGTCATGAGGTAGTTGGTGTAGAAGTGACCCAGTTTATCCGAGCCTCCATTGGAGGTGGTTTTGCCAAACCATCCCTCATCATCGGTATGGTAGGACTCGGTACCGTAGCCCCATTGGGAAAATCCCCACGCGATCACACCTGTGGCAATCCCTGCATTGGTAATGACCAGTTTTTCTGTTTTGGAAAAGGAGTCCAAAAAGGTGCTGTCATTGTTTTCTGACGCTTCCAGCAAAGAGAGTGATACCAATAAAATAAGTAGATAACGTAGAATAATAGACTCCTATAAGATATCATGTAGGGTGTTGGCTTTGAGCATCCATTGATGGAGTTCATCCCATCGCTCCTCTTGGATGAGTTGCTCGCAGTAGTGCATCTCTTTGTTGAAGCTTTCGATGGACTCCAAGAGATTCTCTTTGTTCTGTCGGAAGATATCCTCCCACATATTGGGCGAACTTTGGGCAATGCGACTCATGCTACGAAACCCTCCCCCTGCGAGGGCGACGATATTGCTCGAATCCTCTTGCTCCATCACCGAGTTGGCAATAGCGTAGCTGACGGCATGGGGCATGTGGGAGATAAAGGCGGCATGTCGGTCATGCTCTTTGGCATCCATAAAGAGCACGTTGGCATGGATATCTTCGAAGAGTTTGAGTGCGATATCATTTTGGAGTTCTCCACTCTTTTCAGGGTTACAAACCACCATGGTTTTGTTCTCATAGAGTCCCTCAATGGCGGCCGTGGGTCCAAACTTCTCGGTACCTGTCATGGGGTGGGCGGTGACCACATTGTGACGGATGCTAGGGGGGATACTCTCATCAATCTTGGCTTTGCTGCTCCCAAAATCAATCACCGTGGTATTGGGTGAGATATCGGTAAGGGTCTGTAGGGTTTTGATAATGGCATCCACAGGAATAGCAAGGATGATGACATCACATTTTTTGATGCTCTCAAAATTTTGGCTAATCTCATCTACCAAGTTCAAAAGCCGTGCCTCTTTTTGGTGGGTGCTGTTATGATCATAGCCGATAATGTGATATTCTGTCGTCATTTTTTTAAGTGCCAAGCCCAAAGAACCACCCATAAGTCCCAGACCAACAATTCCAATATTCATCAATTCTCCCTTATTTTAGGGGTGGATTATACCACTTTTTTAGTGAAAAGTAGATACACTAATGCCATTTGAATGAACAAAGATAAACACTTAAGGAATTATTAATATATGAAAAGAATTCTACCACTCTCTATCACGCTAAGCTCCCTTCTTTTGTCTCAAACCATTACCTCCATCGAATATAAAGGTCTACTTCACCTATCTGAGGATGTTGCCACTGAGATATCAGGCGTTCGAGTGGGAGATGAGTTTGATATCAATAAGATAGACCAATCCCTAAAAAACTTTTATAAGCAGGGATATTTCTCTGACATTGTGGTCTCTACTACCGATTCGGGAGGATTGTTGTATGATTTTAAAGAGAAGTCTGTTATTTCCAAGTTGGAGATGAACGGATACAGCTCTGATGATGAAGAGGAGGCACTCTTTATCGAGATTGGTCTACGCAAGGGGGATCTCTACGATCTTGAAAAAGTAGAACAAGCCAAGAAAAAATTGATCAAGAAGATTGAATCAGAGGGCTATTATGATACGGTTGTGGAGGTAACTGCTGAACCCAAAACAGACAGTATTGCCCTAATTTTTGATGTGAATAAGGGGGAAAAGATACACATTAAACATCTGGAATTTGCAGGTGCCAAGAAGATGGATAAAGATGAACTTGAAGATGCATTAGCCAACCAAGAAGAGGATGTTTGGGGGTGGTTACCTGGACTCAATAACGGGGTTGCTCATATGGATCAGTTGGCATATGATGCCTTTAGAGCCAAGGATGTCTATATGAAAAATGGTTATCTTGATGCACAAGTGAGTGATCCTTTAATGCGTGTGGACAGTGGTTCCTATTTGGCGGATGTGACCTATCAGATTCAGGAAGGGGATCAATATCGTGTGAAATCCATTGAGATTCAGGGGCTTCCTAAGGAGTTGAACAAAGCGGAAATTCGTGATGAATTACACTTGCTTCAAGGAAAAATTTTTAATGTCGATAAACTCAGAAAAGACATTACTTATATTCAAGAGCAAGTGGCCAACTTGGGCTATGCTTATGCACGGGTTAACCCCAACTTTAATAAAAATGAAAAAGAGGGAACCGTCGATATCCAGTATGCTATTCAAACGGGTAATAAAGTGCATATCAAAGATGTGATTATTTCGGGTAACTATACCACCAAAGATCGCGTGATTCGACGGGATGTCTTCTTAGCACCAGGAGATATGTTTAATCTCACCGATCTTAAAGAGAGTAAAAATGCTTTGGGTCGTCGAGGTTTTTTTGAAAAAGTAGATATTGAGCAGCAAAGAGTAGATGCCAATAATATTAACCTATTGGTGAAGGTCAAAGAGACCCCAACAGGAAGTATCCAAGCGGGTGGGGGATATGGATCATATCAAGGAGCCATGTTGAATGCCTCCCTGTCTGATCGTAATATTTTGGGTTCAGGGATTAACGCTGCCCTATCGGTGGATGTTTCAAAAATTTCACTAAACTACTCTCTTTCAATGAATAACCCTCGAATTTGGGACAGTGAGTACAGTTTGGGGATGAATGTGTATAAAAGTGAATATGAGTACACTACCTATAAACAAGATACTTTTGGTGCAGGGGCAAATGTTGGAAAGCAGTTTACCCATAAGCTCTATGGATATGTGGGGTACAACTACAGTGATAATCAAATTGATGTGAATGATACGTACAATGATGATGGACAGTTTAGAAGTGTCTTTAGCAGTGAAGATTTGAGTTACTCGAAAAGTACCCTATCTGTTGGGTTAACCTATGACTCTACGGATGATTTTTATGTTCCAAGAGAGGGGATGATTCTTGGGGGATCAGTGGGCTATTCTGGTATTGGAGGAAGTGAGAAATTTATAGCTACTTCAGCGAAGTTTGGACTCTATAAAGGGGTAGAGGAGTATATTGATTATGATTTAATTTTCCGTTATAAACTCAAAGCCAATATGTTGATTGACAAAGGAAATATCTCTGGCCCTGAAAAACTTTTCTTGGGAGGGGTATCAAGTGTGCGAGGATTTGAGCCATACAGTATTGCTCCTTCTAATGATGTTGATGAGAATGGTACAATGGTACGAACTTATCTTGGGGGTAAAAAGAGTGTGATCAATACCTTTGAGGCAAGTATTCCTCTCTCTGAGGCAGCCAAGATGCGTTTGGCATTCTTCTTGGATTATGGGATGATTGGTGAGGATAGTTTTACAGAGATTCGTAAGAGTGGGTATGGAGTCTCTTTGGAGTGGTTCTCTCCTATGGGACCCATCAATCTTGTTTTCTCTCGGGCTAGAAACCCAGAAGACTTGGATCGAACATCTAACTTCGAGTTTACCATGGGACGAAAGTTCTAAAAATATCTCCTTTGGGTAGGAGACCATTTAATGGTGTTCTGCCACTTCTTTTTATTAAAAGTTATGGCTAGGGATAAACTCTTGGTCAATGATTCTGAGTTGAAGATCTTTGGGAGACTCAATCTCTTTGAGTTGCTCTTTGGCAAGATAGAGTGAGCCTTGAGAATGGATCGTAAGGGTATGCTTATGCAGTGCAAATTCAAATGTTTTGATCGCTGAACTCTCATGGAGTGTAATGGAGAGGGTATAGATAAAACTCAATATCTCTAGTTCTCTTTTTTTGGGTAAGAGAGACTTGTATTGTTTGTAGATCTCTTTGGAATAGAGTTCATTTCCCCCAAAACGCAGCAGCATGGCAGTTAGGATAATCTCTTCATGACTAACCCCATAGTTAAACTCCTGCATGGTTGCATAAAAAGCATGTTGATGGGAATCATAGATATTAAAGGTATAGCCCAAAGAGGTTAATTCTATAGCATAAAGCAGGGGAGTAAGATAGGAACGGTGCAGTTTTTTTTCTTTTTGAAAGAGTTTAAAAAGTTTTTGGGTATTTTTTTGTCGTTGTTGGGTATGGGTATGAGGCGTATCAAACCGATCCAAGATACTGACAATACTGGGGTTTAAATCTTTGGGAAATTGTAGCTTACTTTCTTGTAGAAAACGGTTCAAAAAGACTCCCTCTCGCACTCCCACTCCACTGGTCATCACCTCTTTGGCTTGAATCAGATCAAGAATGGACTGGAAAATCAATGCCCCCTCGCGAATGGTATCAAAACGCCCTTTGGAGATAGAGAGATAGGGTAACATGCTTTTTTGGGCAATGGCAATGTTGAAAAAATAGTCTTGGTATTTTTTGATAGGGTAGGTAAAGGCATGAATCTTATTGAGCGGATAGTTGCTTATCTTCATAATTCCTTTGCTCAAACTACGGGCTGTCCCCCCAATACCAATGGCGAGCGTGTGTCGAAAATGAGAGGGAAGTTTGTGGAGTTCTTTTTGGATGTACTCTTGTGCTTCTTCAATGGGACGGTTTTTGTCAAAAAAAAGTTCTTTGAGACGAACGGTTCCCAAGTCTAATGAGTAGCTGTCAATGATTTTGGCATCATGAATGAGTGCCAAATCAGAAGAACCACCCCCAATATCAATGGTAATACCATCTCGAATGGGTAGGAGGTTTAGTGCAGCCAATGCCCCATACTCTGCCTCTTGTTGTCCATCAATAATCTTGATATCCAGTCCCAATTTTTCTTTGATCCACTGGGTAAACTCCCGCCCATTTGGGGCATCACGCAGTGCTGAAGTTGCCACACAAAGGGTCTCTTTTACGGGATAGAGTTGGATGGTATGGATAAACTCCTCAAGGGCAAGATAGGCTCGATGGATCCCAATGGGTTGGAGATAACCACCTTTGTCATAGGCATCTTCTCCAATACGTACTTTGCTCTTTTTTTCACAGATAAGATGGAAACCATAACGGCTACTCATCTCATAGATGACCAATCGAGCTGAGTTGGAGCCTATGTCAATGATGGCAGTCGCTGGATGGTCACTCAAAGGGGGACTACTCCTCTTCTTGCATCTGTTGGAATTTGAATTTTAACTCTTCAACACTCTCAACACTGTCAGGGTCAGAGCTGATACAGTCAACAGGACAGACGGCAATACATTGAGGCTCATCATAATGCCCCACACACTCAGTACAACGATCGGAGTCAATTATATAGATTGGATCATTCTCTTCAATCGCTTCGTTTGGACACTCTTCTCTACACGCGTCACATGCTATACAGTCATCTGAAATTTTTAATGCCATGTTTTATACTCACTTAATGGTTTATTGTTTTAGGTATCCTTTGTAAATTTAGAACTACCTAAATGCTTTATATCTTATCCAAGCTTATGATTTATTTAAATAAAGAATTTTAATGGCACTGCATTCTAAATTTCATTATGTAAGAAACGGCTATAGGGGAAGCAGATACGGGCAATGGCACCTTGTCGATCTTCTCTGTTGTTTAAGCTAATATGTACCCCCATGGACTCGGCAGCATTCTGTGCCAAAAAGAGTCCAAGTCCCGCCCCTGTGGATTTTTGAGACCGTTTAAAGGGAGCAAAGAGATCTTGGCTTTCATCAATACCCATCCCTTCATCGGTGATCTCTACAATAAAATTATCAGGATCGGTTCGTACGGTTAACTTTACCAAGCCCCCCTCTGGGGTAAAACGCAAGGCATTTTGAATAAAGTTTTGAAAGATTTGCATAAAGAGCAGGGGTTGAATGGTAATCATAAAGCGTTCCACATCAAAATGATAGATAAAATCTCGATTTTGAGAGTGGGCAAGCAGTTCATACTCTTCAGCTTTTTCGACCATAAAACGGATAATATTGATCCGTTTTGGTTCCTCAAATTGCATTCCCTCCGCCCGACCAAATTCTAAAATATTGTGAATCATGTTGTTGAGATTGTCAATGGACTCCAAGTTTTGTTGAAGGGTCTCTTTGATGTTGTCATCTTTTTTATACTTCATTAAGTTGATCTGATTTTTAAGACGCATCACCGCCAAAGGGGTTTTGAGTTCATGGGCTGTTCCCACATAGAGTTCTTTTCGGTAGTTGATAGAGGTCTTGATCTTGGTAATCAAACGATTCACCGATTCAGCCAGTTGCGTAAACTCCAAAGGTAGCTCATCCAAATTGAGCGGTCGCAGAATACTCTCATTCATGTTACTGAATTTATGGGTGAGATCTTTGAGGGGGTTCATTAGATTGGCTGAGAGTATCGACGCATAATAAAGAATAAAGAGAAGTCCTAAAACAATCATTATCACCATAATCGTATAGACATCAAAAAGTAAATTTTTCTCTTTGGTCACATTTTGGGTAATTTTAAGATATTTTTTGGAAACAGGATAGGGGGTTACCAGTTCAAGAAAGTATTGATCTCCAACTTGTCTTAGATGTGTTCCCAATCTTTTTTTAGAATCAATAATATCAATACGATTATGGTGGAGAGCAGAGAGTTCTGTATGGTTGAAATTTTCTACAAACTCTTCAGGGCTAGGGTAGTTAGAGATAATATAGTTGGCTTGGTAGATTAACTCTTTTTCAGTATTATTATAAATTTTAGAAAAAAGATAATATCCCAAAATAACATTGATAATGATGAGCATTGCTGTCATGGAGACAGCAATCTCAAGTAGAAACCGTTTTCTTAAGCTCCTTTTGGAAAGCAAAACCTATAACCTCTTCTTCGGACGGTCTCAATGGTAGTAATATTGAGGGGTTTGTCCATTTTTTGTCTAATTTGATTGATTGCAACTTCGATAACATTGGGCGTAACCAACTCAGGCTCTTCCCAAATAGCATCAAGGAGTTGTTCTTTGGAGACGATTTGATCTTTGTGCATGGCAAGGTGGGTCAAGACCTCAAAAGGTTTTCCTTTGAGTTCAATCTCTTCACCCTCATAGATGATTTTTTCCTCTTCAGGGTTGATTACCAAGTTTTCTACTTCGATGATGTTGGATCCTCCAAAACGAAGTTTGGCTTCGATTCGTGTGGTCAAAATCTCAAAATCAAAAGGTTTTCGAATAAAGTCATCTGCTCCTGCACGGAGGGCTTCAATCTCACTCTCTCGGTCATCTCTGGCTGAGAGTACGATCACAGAAGTTTTGGGAGATTTCTCTTTGAGTTTGACAATGATATCAATACCATTGCCATCAGGTAACATCCAATCAAGCAGTACCAAGTCGTAGTTTCTAATCCCCAAATAGTATTCACCATCTTTTATATTCTCTGCTACGTCATTTTGAAATCCGAACTCTTTGAGTCCATCTGATAGTGTTTTGCTTAAGGTTACTTCATCTTCAATAATTAATATTCTCATTTTATTTAAAACTCCTCGTTTAATATTTTTTTAATATTATAACACAAAAATATTATAGTTTAAAGTTTTTTTAAATATATATCGTTAAATTTTAGATATTTTTTTAATTATATTCTATTTTTTCGTGTTAAGAGCCGTTAAACCACGCTTTTGAGAGGGCTACGGAAGCATTTGAAATAATATCTGGTTTGGATATTTTCAGATAAAGGGTGTGAATTTGAGGATAACTTGCCAATAAAAGCACTCCCAGCTCCTCTAAAGCCTCTTCCAAGAGGTGATATTTTTTTGTTTTGAGTTCCGTTTCGATACAGGCAATCACCTCAGCATAATTAATAAAGTTGTTTTCTGTATAAAAGTAGTTAATTTTTGTCTCAACCACGACTTTCTGCTCCAAAGTACGTTCAAAATCTAAGATACCAATAATGGTATCAAAGGTAAGCTCTTCAACATGGATGGTCATCATGCTTAGATGACCTGTGCCTCTTCGTGTTTAAAGAGTCGTACAATATTGGGGATATGTTTATAAAAGATAATAAACGCAATGATCCAAATGGGAGCATGGGCATGGATGGTGGGCATATCAGGGTGAATGATATACGAAGCGATCAGGAGTGCAACCAATCCGATCAACGAAGAGAGTGACGAGATTTTGAGCAGTTTCCCTGCAATAAACCATACGGCAATGGCAATCATTGACTCAATGGGCAGCATGATGAGTAGTACCCCAAAGCCAGTAGCTACCCCTTTGCCCCCTTCGAACATCAAAAAGGGGCTAAAGCAGTGACCCATAACACTGAGTACTGCCAGTGTCCACAAGATCCCATCATCCATGCCCAAAGCTTTGGCAACCAAGATCACCACCATCCCTTTGGTAGCATCCAATACAAAGGTCGCAATGGTAAGTTTTTTGGCAAGATGGGGGGCTTTCTCTTTGACCACGCGTAAAACATTGGTTGCTCCAATATTCCCACTGCCCTCCTTGCGTACATCCACGCCAGCAAAAACTTTTGCCAAGATAAATCCAAAAGGAATGGCCGCAATGAGATAAGCACTCAGGTAGAGCAATATATTTAAATTCATAAAATCTCCATAATATGTGAATAGTTCTCGCAATTTTAACGAAAAGTATGGTATTTTTTGCTTTTATATTAGAGATTTTCCCAAAGGTTGTACGTGAATATTGATTATAAAGCAGAGATTATAAGACTAAAAGAGAAATTGCCTGTCACCGTAGTGGGACACTATTATCAACGAGATGAAGTCTTCGAGATGGCAGACATTACAGGCGATAGCCTAGAGTTGGCACGCCGTTGTAAAGCCGATGATAACCCTTGGGTTGTCTTTTGTGGGGTAGGATTTATGGGACAGAGTGTCAAGGTAATTGCCCCTGAGAAACGGGTATTGATGCCCAAGGTGGCGTGTTGTGCCATGGCACGAATGATTGACGGCAGCTACTTTGATGATAGTGTGAATTATATGGTAGAGCGGGGTGTTCCCAAAGAGAATATTCTACCCATTACTTACATTAATAGTGATGCCACTGTCAAAGCCAAAGTAGGTGAGATGGGAGGGATGGTCTGTACCTCTTCTAATGCCTACAAGATCATTGAAAAGGGGCTAGAGAGTGGGAAAAAGATCCTCTTTGTCCCTGATCGCTGTTTGGGGCAGAATTTTGCCAACTCCATGGGGCTTAAATCGTGTGTCATTGGTGAGGGGGAGTGTGACCCCAAAGCAGCTGATGTGATCTGTTTTAATGGTTTCTGTTCGGTTCACCAACTCTTTACGCTGGATGATATCGAATTCTATCGTAATAAATACCCAGATATCAAGATCGCCGTTCACCCTGAGTGTGATCCCAAGATCGTCGAGGCTGCTGATTTTGCTGGATCAACCTCACAATTGATTAAATATGTCAATGATCTCGATCCTGAGGAGAAGGTCGCCATAGGTACCGAGTACAACTTGGTCAATCGTATGCGTCAAGGCAACACCTATGTCCTCTCTTCAACCAAACCTGAGTGTCCCACCATGAATGAGACCACCTTAGAGGATCTCTATTTGACTTTGAAATCAATTGAAGAGGATCAACCGATTAATGAGATTGTGGTTGATCCCCATACGGTGAAGTATGCTAACTTGGCGTTAGAGCGTATGTTGGCGATTAAGTAAGATGCTTAAACATAAATTCATAGAATCAATGGTCGCCGAAGATGTGGGGCGTGGGGATCTTTTTGCCCGTATTTCTGAGTCCAAAGAGGTGCGTGCCTATATCCTTGCCAAGAGTGATGGGGTCTTTGCTGGACGGGAGTATATTGATACGCTTGTGGAGATGTATGGATTAGAGATAGCATGGAAGACAGATGATGGTGCTTCCTTTACGCAAGGTGAGAAGCTTCTTTATATCTCAGGAGACTCTAAAAAACTGCTCTCGTTGGAGCGTTCGATTTTGGATATTGCCTTGCATGCCTCTTCGATTGCCACCTTGACAGCACAGTTTGTAAAAAAAGTAGAACCCTATGGGGTTAAACTGCTTGATACCCGAAAAACTCGACCCCTGCTTCGAGCGTTTGAGAAGTATGCCGTGCGTTGTGGTGGGGGGATCAATCACCGAATGGGCTTGGATGATTGTCTGATGCTCAAAGATACCCACCTGAAAACCATTGATAACTTAGAGGCATTTATGCAGGAGGTACGACGTAAGATCCCCTTTACCTCTAAAGTAGAGATCGAGTGTGAGAGTCTCGCGATGGTCAAAGAGGCGATGAGGGCAGGAGCAGATATTGTGATGTGTGATAACATGAGCAATAAAGAGATAGAAGAGGTGGTGGCATTTAAGAATGCGAACCACCCTCACATCTTGCTTGAAGCCAGTGGCAATGTCTCACTAGAGAGCATCGAAGCGATCGCCAAGACGGGGGTAGATGCGATCTCTTCTGGGGCGTTGATCCATCAAGCCAATTGGATTGATCTCTCCATGAAAATGGAGGGGTAGTTTATGCCCGATATCAAATCCTTGATTGATCGTTATGATAAGATAACGATTCTCTCACATATCAATCCTGATGCGGATACGATTGGGACAGCCTTGGGGATTTATGCGATTTTAAAAGCCTATGGTAAGCAGGTAGAAGTGGTCAATGCTGATCTTAATATTCCCCGTTATTTGGATTTTCTTCCCAATTTTACAAAAATTAAAAAACAGATGGATTTTAAGAAGAGTTTGATTATAACTTGTGACAGTGGAAGTATGGATCGCTTGGGCTTTGAGATAGAGGGACGAGAGATACTCAATATTGATCATCACAAGAGCAATACCTATTATGGTAGTGTTAATGTTGTGCATGCTTCGTCAGCCTCTGCGTCACAGGTAGCATTTGAGCTTTTTAGATCACAATTTACACTCAATCGGGCAGCCGCCACCTGTTTTTATACGGCATTGGTTTCTGATACACAGTATTTTTCAACAAATAGTGTCACTAAAGAGGTTTTTGATGTAGCATCCGATATGATTGCATATGATATTGACGTATCTGAAGTAGCATACAATTTAAATCAACGTCGAACACTCAGTTCATTGCGAATATTAAGCAGTGCTTTGCAGGGACTAGAACTCCATTGTGAAGGAGAATTACTGAGTATGATTATCACCAAAGAGAAGATAAAAGAATCAGGGGCAAGATATCATGATCTTATGGGGATTGTCGATCATGGCATCTCCTTGGCAACTGTAAAAATTGCCATTGTTGCAATGGAACTGGAAGGTGTGGTACGCATCTCCATGCGTAGTAAAGGGATTGATATCTCTACTCTGGCGATTGAGTTTGGTGGTGGGGGACATCATAATGCTGCTGGATTTGAGACCGATGAGTTAAACGCTGAGAGGCTTATAGAGACGTTGATTATCAAGATAAAAGAGATGGGACTATTATAGAAATGAGAAGAAAAAGAAATATTTATGCAAAAAACAGAGGCAGTTCAAAAAGTATATTCATTATTATTTTGGGATTGTTGGTGGGGGCTGGAGCGTACATGTTTACAGCCAAAGAGTTTGAACGGGTTCCCCCTATAATCAAAGCGGATGAACATCTTTATTGGAATCGAAAAGATCCTTTGTTAATTGAAATTTTGGATAATACAGCACTAAAATCCTATGAAGTACAGGTCAGTGATGGAAAAAATAGTGTGGTTGTTGCCAATGAAGATATTCTCGAACCCAATCAGAAACAACGTACAATCAAAGTAGAGTATCCCAAAAAAGCTGTAGGTGGGGTGATGCTCAATCCCAAAGCGAGTAAGTTTTTTGTTACCGTAACGGCAACAGATCGAAGTAATTGGGGCTTTTTTCAGGGCAACAAATCGGTCAAAAAAATGGAGGTGAAGATTGATTATAAACGACCAGAAGTTAATATTCTCTCCAACTCTTACTCTGTGACCAAGGGGGGATCTGGCTTGGTGATTTTTCAAGTCAAAGACAATGCCCTCAAAGATTTTTACCTTGAAGCAGGAGGACGAAAGTTCAAAGCTGTTCCCTATCGAAAAGAGGGATACTACGCAGCCTTGGTCGCGTGGCCCTTTAATCAAGAGAACTTCTCTGCAAGGGTAGTGGCTGAGGATATGGCGAGAAATAAACGGGTACTTAATATCCCTTTTTATATCATTAGTAAAAACTACAAAACCTCGTGGATTCGTGCCACCGATAAGTTTATTGATGGCAAAATTTCTGATTTGGCGGACAGTGATCCGCAATACTCTTTGATTAAAGATCGGATAAAAAAACTTAAAGCGATTAATGAAGATATGCGTGAAGCAAATGAAAAATTAATTCATGATTTGAGCAGTAAAGTTTCTGATAATATGGTTGATACGTGGAAAATTAGACCCTTTTATCCTCTAAAAAATGCGGCTAAAGTTGCCAGTTATGGGGATCATCGACACTATTACTATGGAGATAAAAGCAATGAGATATCTGAGTCTTACCATGTTGGACTGGACATGGCCAGTACCAAGATGGCACAAATTGTCAGCTCCAATGCAGGAAAGGTAGTATTTGCTGACTATAATGGCATCTATGGAAATATGCCGATGATTAATCATGGTATGGGGCTTTATACCCTTTATGGACACTGTTCTAATATTTTGGTACAAGAGGGGGATGAAGTGGCTGCGGGAACTCCGATTGCACAAACAGGTATGTCAGGTTTGGCGTTGGGAGATCATTTACACTTTGGGGTTTTGGTACAAGGGATTGAAGTTCGACCAGAGGAGTGGATGGATAAAAAATGGATTCGAGATAATGTGGACAATATCTTTAAAAAGGCTGATAAGATTATTGATGGGGCATAGTAAGCTCCATGCCTTTACAACTGCATCAGTTTATTAATCTTTTTGCACTGCTTCTTTTGGGAAGTTGGGTGGCCTCCATCCACTTAGCTGGGATAGATATTACAATTATTTTGCTCTACACGCTTTGTCTGGAACATCTGTTTTTGTATCTCAATCCTAGACGGGGATTTTATCTCTCTTATGCTTCTCTTTCCACAGCCATTGGGGTCATTGTTTTGATGTACACCCCCCATCTTTGGATCTATCTTTTGGTGATTGGCTTAGGTTTGGCACAAAAACATTTTTTACTGCTTGATCAACGACATCTCTTTAACCCTTCTAATTTTGCATTGATTATGGCATTGTTGTTTTTTTATCACGAGGCACATATTATTAGTGGACAGTTTGGGGATGCGTTGTGGCTCTCTTTGCTGGTCTCTTTTTTGGCAATAATTATACTTATTCGCTCTAAGCGTTGGGTGATCCCTTTGGCATTTATTTTGAGTTATTTTTTATTGGAGTATGTTTTGGTCGTTAGGTATGATCCTGTGATGATCTTTGAGGATATTTATCATCGTCTTTACAGTGTGACTTTTGTGTTGTTTATCTACTTTATGTTGACGGATCCTCTGGTGACCCCCTCTTTGTGGCGAGGGCAGCTACTGTTTGCCTTTGGGGTGGCTCTGTTGGCAACGCTCTTGGACAGATTTTATGGATTTAGGGTACAACATCTTTTTATGTCGGTGTTTTTTATCTCTCCATTGGTTACGCTTTGTCGTGCCAAGTTTGATGGGCTAACACGGGTTAAGCTATTGGGGATAATACTCCCTGTGACGGTAGCCATTTTACTCACTATTGAGATGCAGGCTCCTTATTATTTTGAGATGAATGGATAGAGATGAGAAGAGAGTGGACAATAAGCAGTGCGATTATAATCATAGGTTTGTTAGCGGTGGGAGCATATTGGCTCGATGATTTGCCTCAAAAGGAGCAGAAAGAGACCATTGTCTTGCCCAACCATGATGCCAATATCTATCGCCACTTACCCCTTGTCAAAAGTTATCTTAACGAGCTTAGCAAACAGCTCAAAGAGGGCAATGCTCTGTTGCCTTTAGAGGAGAGTGAGTTGGACAATCATGCCTCAACAGTCCAAAAGATTTTGCTGAAAAATCCTGCCTTTTTAGCCGACACCAAAAGTGTGGATGGCAAACCCCAGCACAATGATATGATGACCATTCGCCCAGCCATTGTGAGTGCGATGGATTCCAAAACAGCCAAAAGCTGTGCTACGACTCAGTGTTACCAAGCTGAGAAATATAATTTTGTTACCAATACCACCACCCGAGCGATTGTGGATGCCAAGGAAAGAAGGGTTCTCAGTGTAGAACGTTTTGCCAATATGCAACCTGATGTGAGTCTCAGACTTACCCATATTGCCCAAGCCATTGCCCTCAATGCCCCTGAGGTTAAAGAGAAGTTAGGAGGCAAAAAACCCCAATTCAAAGAGATGAGCATGGCAAATGTCAGAGGAGGCTTGCATGATTCTCCTTGTGATAATGCCAATCATCTCTGTGTGGCACCAACATTTTCGTATCATGATAAAGCAGAGGCACTTTGGGCGATTGTGGATCTGACTGATCTGAAACTGGCCGCTGCCAAATGGGCAGGACTGGGGAAGACCACAACTCCCTCGTGTATCTCTGAGCGATCCTTGCAAAACCGTCATATTATGGAAAATTTTTGTCAAAAAAACAACACTTATCAAGAGGGAGGATGGAAGTTTACGTATCGTATCACAGGCTCAGATGGGTTGGAGGTGATTGATGCAAGCTTTAAGGGCAAAGCAATTATCAAATCCATGAAAATTGTCGATTGGCATGTGGCATATCAAGCCAAAGAGGGAGCCTCCCAACTCGATCATACCCAAGAGAGTTATGTTGAGGGGCGACGGGTGGAGTATATCAAAGGCGATAATGATTCATTCTTCTTTGGTTATAATGATGCCATGGGGTGTCCCATGTTCTCTACCTCTGTGGTACTTCCTTTTAATGCTCCTCGTATCAAACCCCTCCTCAAAGAGGGTAAAAAAGTGGGCTTCTATCTGCTACAGGACTATCGTAATCCCAAGTGGCCCATGGCATGTAACTACCGTTATGAGAACCGATTTGAGTTTTACAATGATGGGGCTTTTCGGATTGTAGGGGTCAACAAAGGACGTGGTTGTGGGGAGAATGCCCTCTACCGTCCTGTGATGCGTATTGATATGGCACTTGGAGATCATGAGTCATTTTATAAATTTGAGGGGAGTTGGAAAAAATGGTTCACCGAAGCCTCCGATTTTCAATGGGATGCCAAACTCTATGATCACGATAAATATCTCTACAAAATTGTGACCCAAGAGAGCAACAAGGGCTACTATATCGAACCCAATCGAGGACAGTTTGGGGATCAGAGTAGGGGAGATCATGCCACGCTTTTTGCCACACGCTACAAGGAGGGAGAGGGAGAACAAGATCTTTTGACCTTGGGATCATGTTGTAAACTCAGTGAAGATGGGGTTGAGCGATATCTTGATCAACATGAACGTATTGAGGGAGAAGATATCGTGCTTTGGTATGTGCCTCGGATTCATAATGATGCAAGAAAAGGACATGAGTATTGTTGGGCTGATACGGTGCTTGAAGATGGTAATCTCAAAGTCAAGGTCTGGCCCTGTGCCGTGGGTCCCAAGTTTGTTCCCATCTCAGGAGTGAAGTAGTGTCTCGTTATCTTCCCATTGCTATGGCATTGTTGTTGGTGTTGTTGGCATTTGCTTTGGTGTATAACTTGAAACATCATGAAGATAGTCGCTCGGTGGCGTTGCAACTGGGTACTTTTAATCGTCAACAAAACTGTTCAATTCAGCCTCCATTTTTAAGTCGATTGAAAATTCCTCAACCCATCGCTATTGATCTCTCTCAGGATCGTTATCGTGGGCTTGCTTTTCTTTTTGGTCAGAGGCTCTCTCGGGCTATTCATCTTAAAGCATGGGAGAGATTTGATTATTTTAGTGGTTATGTGCTTGATCAAAAAGGCAATATGTACCTCACGCCTATGCCTTATATTTCTGTTAAACCCAAGACCTTTGATCTTCAAAAGAATATCTATAAACTGGAAGGGAACAGTGGAAAATTGTCGATTTGGATGAGCCTTGATGAGGTAAAAGCAGGCTCAACCAATCCCTTTGGGATCATTGCCATTGCCTATGATTGTGATGATGATACCTTATGGGTAGCGGCCATTGATGAGACCGACTATACCACACAGCGAGGGATTATTTATCACATTGATATTAAGCAAAAAAAGATCTTACAGCGTGTTAAAAGGATAGATGCTTTGAGTCTAAAATTATTGCATACGCAGCGAGGGAAATATCTTCTCCTTGGATCTGCGAGAGAGAATACTCTCTGTGCTTTTTCTGTCAAAGAGGGGAAGCTCTCCGCTGTCTCCCACAAGATCTTTTCCCTACCTGATGCCAATGAACATGTTCGAAAGATCATGGTTCGTGGTCATAATCATTTGGAAATTCAAACCATCCCCTTTGCTTATACCCTTCTGGCACAAACAGCTCAACAGGGTGTTCGTTCTACTTATGATGCTTTTTGGGACGTAAATACTGCCCAATGGAAACTCTCTCTGAAAAAATAATTATATTTTTAAAATTAAGTATTTTTTAACAAAATCAATCTATTCTTATTTAAATATATTTTAACTGATTATATGATAATCTGTTATCTTGTAAATGTACAATTAATACGTGTGAAAGAGAGTAAAGAGCGTTTATACTCTTTGGTTTTAAACATACTTTGATTGTATTATGATTAAAAAAGGAGTGTAAGAGTATGATAAAAATAGGGGATAATATTAAAGTATTATCAATACAAACATCATTAATATTTTTTTCAATGACCTCAGTCTATGCAGATATTAATGGTACGGTTTTTAGAGATTTACCTGTTAATGGATCCGTATTAAACAGTTATGGTGTTCAAGAGAACAACGAGTTAGGGGTTGAGGGGATTACCGTAACGGCTTATTTTGGAGATCATAATAGCAGTACGACAACCACAACATCAGATGGAAGTTGGTTCTTAGCCACCACGGGAGATGCCCGAGTAGAATTTTCCAATATTCCCGCTTATTTAAAAGAGAGTTTTAATGGAAGTGTCCAAAACAGCTCGGTTCGCTTTGTCTCCAATGGGGGAACGGTGAATTTTGCACTGCACAATCCCAATGACTACTCCAATACCGCAACCCCTCCCTATGTTACCAATCGACAGCAAAATGGTTCAGGGGTGGATAACAGTAATCCTGCCATTGAAACCGTACAGTATACCTATACAGGATTAAACCATGAGTTTATTAATTACATAGGGAATAGGGGAACAGGGATGACCCCTTTAGTTGATACTGTCGTAGAAGAGGTAGGATCAATTTGGGGAAAAGCATTTCAAAAAGATCAACAGCGACTTTTTGCTGCTAGTGTGCTACAGCGACATGTCGGTTTTGCTCCCAATAAGGGGGCAGCTGATGTGTATGTGGTTGATTACCGTTCCACCCCTGCTACTTTTCAAGGGAGTTTTTCTCTTCAAGGAGTGGTTCCAAGTAATGGTGGAGCAGCCATTGATTTGGGTTCGGTTTGTAGAAGTGTAAGCTGTAAAGATGATTTGAATAATACAGGGATTGCCACGGACTATCTCTTGTCCTCAAGTGTGGCTGTACCCAATATTGATCTTGATGCTTTTGCCAAAGTAGGTAAAATGAGTTATGGAGATATTGATTTTGATCAAACTCATCATAAACTTTGGTTGGTTAATCTCTATCAAAAAGCTTTAATCTCGGTGGATGCGTCAGGAGATTTCACCTCTCTTGCTTCGGCTTCGGTGAATCAATATCTTATTGAATCCATCCCCAATGTTCCCTCATGTACGGGGGGAGAGCTTCGACCGTGGGCATTAAATATTCACGAAGGTCGAGGGTACCTAGGGGCGGTGTGTGATGCGTCTAGCTCACAAAATATTCATAATGCCCGTGCCTATGTACTCTCTTTTGATATTGGCAATCCCATGGCTGGATTTGTTCATGAATTGGATTTTGGTTTGGATTATGTTAAAGATGCTAGTAACTCCAATAAAAATTGGCATCCTTGGTCAGATAGTGATCGTAAAATTGGACACAACTGGAAGTACTATAATCAGCCAATCCTTTCGGATATTGAGTTTGATGCCCAAAACAACATGTATATTAGCTTATTAGACCGTTATGGTTTGCAAGCTGGATACAAAAATTTTGAGCCAATATCAGAAACAACGCTTCGCAATGAAAAGACAAAATCCAATGGTGATATTTTTAGGGTTTGTGATCATAATGGTACCTTTGAGTTAGAAGGCACAGGAAGTTGTACTCAGACCAATTATGGAGATGAATTTTTCAATGATGAGGGAGGGGATACTTCAGAAGAGTATGCCAATGGTGCCTTAGCCCTGCTTAAAGGGAGCAAAGAGATTGTTGTTGGGATGGTTGACCCGCATCCTCAAGGAGATAGAGGACGACAATACTGGAATACCATGGGAGAAAATACCTTAAGTTTAGAAGATGGAAGTATTAAAAACTGGTATGCCAATATCTATACAGCGGGGAATAATGGCTACAATGGAAAATCACAAGGTATGGGTGATATCGAACTTCTCACGGTCTCTTCTCCTGTGGAGATTGGGGATCGAGTATGGAGTGATAGTGATGGAGATGGTATTCAAGATGCCAACGAGAGTGGTATTTCTGGTGTGACCGTTGAGTTGGTGTGTGGGGGGATGGTTAAAGCGACGGCAAGTACCAATAGCCAAGGAGTCTATCTCTTCTCAAATGACCCACAAGGCACATCCGATGCAAGTCATCAATATGGAATCAATGCTTTGGCTGCTACGGTGGATAACTGTACCATTCGTATTCCCCATATTAAGGGTACACAGAAACAGGCATCCTTAGGCAGTAGAGTATTAACCTTTAGTAATAGGGGAGAGGGTGTTAACAGCAAACTCAATGACAGTGATGGTATAGAGGTAGGTACCGATGCCCAACGGGACGTGAGTGGGTTAGAGATTCCTATTGCAGGAGCCAACAATCACAGTTTTGACTTTGGGTTTAAACCCATACCAACAAGCCCAAGGTTCCAATTGGGGGATTATGTTTGGTTGGATACCAATCATGATGGGGTACAAGATGGCAATGAGTCAGGTCTCAATGGTGTGACGGTCAATCTCTATGCGACCTCAGATTGTACAGGAGAGATCAATGCCACAACCCTCACAGTCAATGGTGGACTACCTGCACATGATGGGTACTATCTCTTCTCCTCCCTTGAGGCGGGAAGTTACTGTTTGGCATTTAGTAATTTACCTGCCAACTATATTATCTCCGCAACCACAGGAGCCAATGATACGACCAATTCTGATGCGAATGCCTCTGCGATGATTGCCAATATTCATCTTGTATCAGATGATTTGGATGAGGATATGGGACTCTATCCTGCGACCATCTCGGTGGTGCCTACGGTTCATATTGGAGATAGGGTATGGGTAGAGAGTGACAATGATGGTAATGCATCAACAGGAACGGTGACTCCTCTGGTTGGTGTCACGGTAACAGCAACCGATACGATTACAGGTAACCGTTATACCGCGGTTACGGATACCAATGGAACCTATTTACTGGCGGTACCTCAAAACCGTACCTATCTGGTGACACTTAGTACCCCTCGTGGATACCGTGCCACAGCCAATTCAACAGATGGTAATGTTACAGATACGTTCACAGAAGAGAATCAATCACATAATGGCTCAGGTACAACGGTTGTTATGGGAACGGTGGACAATTTGACGGTTGATTTTGGTTTTGTGCTAGCCCCCGTAACACCACCACCCTCTACACCTACGGTTTCTACTGTCTCTAATACCTCTTCTTCAGGAGGGGGAAATGATGTAACAACAGATATTCCTGTACTGGAAGAGGGGGAACCTCAAAAAGTCTGTTTTGGAGATCGTGTTTGGAATGATTTGAACCATAATGGTTTGCAAGATGAGGATGAGCCAGGAATAGAAGATGTGAAAGTAACGCTCTATGCTGCAAATTGTAACACTGAGCTTAATGTTACCCAAACAGATGCCTTAGGATATTATCATTTTTCTAATTTAGAGATTGGTGATTACTGTGTAGGCTTCTCTGAGTTCTCAACAGATTATATGATTACGTTCAAAGATGAAGGAGAGGATGATAGCAGGGACTCCGATGTCAACAGAGAGAGCAACAAAACAGATAGCTTTTTCTTGGATGGGTTAGAGAATGATGAGTGCAATGTCTCTATTGATATGGGTCTCTTTGAAAAAAATGAGTGTGGAGAGATTATTTTACGTGATGATAGTGTTAATGCCAATGAAAATGGTGCCAGTACCGAAATTAATGTGGTTGACAATGATTTAACCCTAGGTAGTGACACCGTGATTAAGTTGCTCTCTCCTGCGTTGGGTGAGCGTTTTTGGATGCAGGGCAATGCTGAGGGGCTAGAGTCGAGTATGTTGCTTGATACCCTTACGGTTGCAGGAGAGGGTATTTGGCAAGTTGAAAATGGTGCCATTACCTTTACGGCTTATGATAGTTTTGAGGGAGAGGTGCCTACGCCTGTTTATTATGTTGTCCAAGGTGTCGCTTGTGACGCAGCGACAGCAGGTGTTGTGACTTATAGTAATATTGCACAGGTAAGTATCAATACCCCTTGTGGTTGTCAGACGTATACGAGTTCAATTCCTAGTTTACATACCTTAAGTATCGTGATGTTGATGTTCTTGACTTCGACACTCATTGTACTTTTTTTAAGAAAAGAAAACAGTTAAATACGATAGAGCCATGCTTAGGCTCTATCATAATTTTTAACATTTTCACCTTTATCCCTATTAAAAAAATCCATAAAAATTATAAAATATAAATAATATTAAAAATAAAATTAAATAAATAAGTTAAGAATTCTTTAATTATTGATATAATAATTAAAATATTATATTAATAAAGGAATTTAAGGTGAAAAAAATATTTGAACTTTTAAAGACCATCACTGTTTTGAGCTTTTTTATTGGTACTTTTGCCAATGCCGAGGCAACACCTCCTGAGGGAGAGTCTCTATTGTCTTGGCATTTTGGTATTACACCCACACTGGATTTGACAGCTTTTAATAGTACTGCTGGCTATGATGATGGTAGTGGTGCCAATGGAGGATATCCTTTTGATGCCAATAGTTTGATTCCCACCAAACATACTGATACTGCTGATTATAAAATATCAGATTGGTTTGGAGGATGGGATAAAGATTTTGGTTATACTAATATTGCTGGACTCTACCCCTCTGGTGGGGAGTGGTATGATGTTGAAGCTCTCTATTTGGACAATGATGAGGACTATATCTATGTTGCTATGATCACCTCGGCACCATTTAAAGATACCAGTATTTCAGGTAATGATGCCAATAAGACCATTGGAATTGTTGATCCACGTCTTGATAGTACAACCGCATTTATTCGTCCTGGAGATTTAAGTATCAGTCTATTTAAAGAAGGAACTGCTAGAAATGAGCGTGATGGTACCACATGGAGTTATAACTATGGATTGAATTTAATTGATGAAGTCCGTCCCAATAATGACAATACAAATGAGTATGATGTTGGGGGCTTTAAAACACAATATATGCGTAGTGAAACACTCCAAAAAGGTCTCTATGCTACGACATCTGATTTACCTGATACCGCTGATGATATTGTTTATCCTGATATAGGGGATTGGTATACGGGTTCACGAAGAGGGCATGTTGATGCTTATTATGAATTAACCCATTTTGATCCCTCAGAAGATAGTTCTCAATTCTCTGGCAGCTATAAAGGTGATGCGACGTATGTCAACTATTATCGTTACAGTTTTCCCAGTGGACATGAAGAGAATGATGCCCAAACATGGGTTATAGAAGCGATTATTCCAAAATCTTTATTTGGTACGGACATTACAGGTGAAGCACAGCAAGCCATGGCGATTCGATGGACAATGGGCTGTCGTAATGATGGTGCCAGTGAGGGAGAGGGGGGACCTTTTCCTATTATTCAACTCAAAGCAACATTGGATAAAAAAGATTGGGGAGACCTCCCTGATGCAGATGGTGTGGGGAACAGTAATGGTGCTGACTATAATACAGACTCTGTGGGAACCATGGGGGCGAGTCATGTCATTGTGGATAATCTCTACATGGGATCCATTGTCGATAAAGAGTTAGATGGACAATCTTCCGTATTGGCCACAGGAGATGATGATGTAGATGGGGATGATGAAGATGGGGTTGTTTTTCCTACGTTGATAGCTGGACGGAATGCTGATATTAATGTTACTGTTTTCAATAATCTTGGGAAAGATGCCACACTCTATTGGTTTATAGATTTCAATGGAGATGGAGATTTTGAGGATGCTTCTGAAGCAGGGAGACAAACTGTTAACAGTTTAAGTACACCTCAAGAGCTTAATTTGACGATTGCTGTCCCCTATGATGCCAACATAGATAATTTATTAGGAGCTCGATTTAGACTCTCTACAGATAGCAATCTGACAGCTGATGGTGCAGCCAAAGATGGGGAAGTTGAAGATTATTTAATTGAGGTCGTCACAAAATTGAGTATAGGTTCTTTGATTTGGGAAGATTTAGATGCTGATGGTCTACAGGATGATGGTGAACCAGGTATTAAAGATGTGAATGTAACATTACTTGATGCACATGGAGTAGAGATGAACGCTCCTGCCATGATTACTACCTTGGCTGATGGAAAATACTATTTCTCTGGTTTGGAGGAGGGGAATTATTCTGTTCGCGTTACACTTCCTTTGGATTCCTCTTATGTACCTTGTAGGACACAAACAACAGTAGAAGATGACAGTGAGAGTGATTCTAATATTGCTCAAAGCAGTGGTAATGAGTATACCTCAGCATCTTTTGTGTTGCAAGCACATACGGAGCCGACAGAAACAGAGGGTAAAGTAGGAGATGATCAGGATGATACAGATGAAGACAATGGAAATATGACGGTTGATTTCTGCTTCTATCGACCAGCGAGTTTGGGTGATTATGTGTGGTATGATGAAAACAAAGATGGTATACAGGACAGTACAGAACAGGGCGTAAAAGATGTTGAAGTAAAACTTTTTAAGGATTGTGGTGATAGTCTTGAATCTTTGGTTGGAACAACCCGTACCAGTGAAGATGGTCTGTATCGTTTTGGAGGATTAGATGCAGGGAATTACTGTGTGGAGTTCTTAGTTCCTTCAGATATGCTAGCTACCTCTCAAAATAGTGGAAGTAGTGACAAAGATTCAGATGCTTCAACAACAGATCCTTACAGAACATCCACGATAACACTTGATTGGGGTGAAAATGATATGCAGTGGGATATGGGGATGTATAGTGATAAAGCCTCTGTTGGAAATTTTGTTTGGTATGACCTCAATCATAATGGGGTACAAGAGTCAGGTGAAGAGGGTGTTGAGGGCATTGATGTAAGGCTATTGGATGAATCTTGTACTCATGAAGTAAACCGTACTTCTACTGATAATAATGGTTTGTATATGTTCAATAACTTAAATCCTGATACATATTGTATCGAGTTTGGTACGATACCTGATGGCTATGCTATTACCCTAAAGAACAGTGCTACCGATACCACAGATTCTGATGTTAATGCCTCTAATCACCAAACAGGTACGATTACCCTCGAAGAGGGTGAGAGTGATCTAAGCTGGGATATGGGAATCTATCCGTTAGCTACCATTGGAGATCGTGTTTGGTATGATGACAATCAAGATGGTCTTCAAAGTACAGGTGAAGGTGGTGTTGCAGGGGTAACGGTGAAATTGCTCAAAAATTGTGATACTGAAGTGGATAGCAATATCACCGATGGGAATGGGAACTACCTTTTTACAGGGGTAGAACCAGCAGATTACTGTGTAGTCTTCTCCAATCTTCCTGATGATTATATTGTGACGACTCAAAATAGTGGAGCCAATGATGACCTAGACAGTGATGCTGATAGAGGAACCTATACCACCACTACCACCACCCTTAGTGTTGGTGAAGAGGATCGCAGTTGGGACATGGGAATCTACAGTAATAAGGCAAGCATTGGAGATCGTGTTTGGTATGACAGTAATGAGAATGGTATTCAAGAGAGTACAGAGAGTGGGGTGGAAGGGGTCAAAGTGATTCTTTATCAAAGTGATTGTAATACCAGTGTAACAGGTATCTCTCCACTCACCACCGATGCCAGTGGTAATTACCGATTTAGTAATCTAACCCCCGCTGATTATTGCGTGGGGTTTGATTTGAGTACCTTGCCCGTGGGTTATGTGGTCACGGATGCCAATATTGGAGATGATAACAATGACAGTGATGCTGATCCTAGTACAGGTAAAACCCAAACCACAACCCTAGAGGATGCCCAAGTAGATCTTAGTTGGGATATGGGGATTCATCGCTCCTCAAATAGTGCCATTGGTAATCGGGTATGGCATGATCGTAATGCGAATGGTGTTCAAGATGCCAATGAATCAGGTGTGGCAGATATCAATGTCACTCTTTATCAAGACTGTGGACGAGGAGAGAGTGAAATTGGCAGTGTAAAGACCGATGCCAATGGTATGTATCGTTTTGAGAATCTTTATGCAGGGGATTACTGTTTAGAGTTTACTAATCTACCGCTAGGAGCCAATATTACCCCTCAAGACCAAGGAGATGATCGTAACGATAGTGATGTTGATCCAGCCACAGGTCGTACCATTCAAACCAATTTGGCTAGCAGTGAAGAAGACATGAGTTGGGATATGGGAATCTATTATCTTGGAGGTTTGGGTGATAAAGTCTGGGAGGATAGTGATCGAGATGGTATTCAAGATGCTGCTGAGCAGGGAGTTGAAGATATTAATGTGACACTTTATTCTCCTGACTGTAGTACCGATTTGGAATCAACTCAAACCGATGAGAATGGAAGCTATTATTTTAGGAATGTGATGCCAGGAAGTTACTGTATTGGATTTAGCAATCTACCTACAGATTATGTCTCCACCGTTCAAGATCAAGGAGATGATAACAATGACAGTGATACCAACGGTGATTTTCAAATTACAAATATTACACTCAGTTCTCAAGAGAACAATATAAGTTTGGATATGGGAATTCATAAAAAAGTAGTGGCTAGCACCCCTCCTCCAACGACAAGCACCACAACCCAACCTACGACTACGGTTACTCCTGAGACATCGACTCCTCCAACCCACGAGGAGACCACTACCCCTCAAGAGGATGAAGAGACCCCTACGTCTAGTTCTAGTGAAGAGACAGAAGATGAAGAGACTCAGACCCCTGTAGAAGAGGGGGGACTCTTTAGGGTAACCGATGATGAAGTCCAAGCCAATACCCAAGGCTCAGTAACCACCATTCCTGTGCTTGAAAATGATGATCGAGAGGGAACCATTCACCTCGTCTCCATCGAAGAGGGAGAGACCCTCTGGAACAGTGGCACCGCCGTAGCGGGTACAAGTCTTGAAACCACGGATGAACTCTATGTTGAAGGCGAGGGAACGTGGCGAGTAGAGGGGGGGACTATTGTCTTCACCGCAGAGGATGGATTTGAGGGAGTTCCTACCCCCATTTATTACTTGGTAGCGGATGAGAATGGTAACAGCAGTAATATCGCCCAAGTACGGATTAACAGCTCCTGTGTTTGTGAACCTTATGAGTTAACCGCCAAAGAGGCTGTTCCTGCGTTGAATGGGATAGGCGTTTTGATGTTGATGGCACTTTTCTCTCTCTTGGGAAGCCTCTTGATTCGTAAAGAGGTTTAGAATGAAAACTTTAGCTTCTGGCAAATGGGGACTCTTGTCTTTAATGATAGTGCTCTTCTATGGGGGGTGTGTCCCCCGAGGGGCGGATGGTCGCTATCACTCTGTGTACAGTTATCATCCTTATAACAAAATGTATGCCAGTTCAACACCGATTAGATCACAGGTCAAGCGTCCTGTTAAGCATGCTTTTTTTACCCCTCCTCACTTTGAAAAGAGAGAGAAGCGATCTTTTGCAGATAAGCGTTCGTTGTTACAGATAGAGAGCTTGGCAAAATCCCAACTGGGTAAACGCTATCGCTGGGGAGCCAATGGTCCTTATGATTTTGATTGCTCAGGGTTTACCAAGTTTGTCTATGCCCATAACGGGGTCAATCTTCCCCGTGTATCACGTGATCAAGCCAAAGTAGGCAAGAGGGTTGATGTCAATCATCTGCAAAAGGGAGATTTGATCTTTTTTGACTCTTCCAAGAGTTCACGGGTCAGTCATACGGGTATTTATCTTGGCGACAATCAATTTATTCATGCCAGCTCTTCCAAAAAACAAGTGGTGGTGAGCCGTTTACAAGGCTATTATCGTAAACATTTTAAATGGGGAAGAAGGGTAATTCAATAGAGAGAATCTCTCCCCAAAAGGAGAGAGAGGAGGCGTTACATCATCCCTGGCATACCACCCATACCTGACATATCAGGCATCGCTGGTCCAGCAGTTGGCTCCTCTTTGATATCTGAAACCGTCGCTTCCGTGGTCAAGAGAAGACTCGCAACCGAAGTGGCATTGAGCAAGGCAACACGGGCTACTTTGAGAGGGTCGATAATCCCTGCTTCAAGCATGTCCACATACTCACCATTAGCAGCATTGAATCCCAAGGTAGCATCATCGCTACTCATCACCTTATCGGCTACCACACCCGCATCATATCCTGCATTGCTGGCGATCTGTTTCATGGGAGCTTGGATGGCTCTGAGGATAATCTCTGATCCTACCAACTCATCATCCACAAGATCAAGATCAACTTTGGCACCTGCTTTGACAAGGGCAGCACCCCCACCAATCACGATCCCTTCATCCACCGCAGCTTTGGTCGCTGAGAGGGCATCATCGACACGGTCTTTTTTCTCTTTCATCTCGGTCTCTGTGGCAGCGCCCACTTTGATCACCGCTACCCCACCTGAGAGTTTTGCCAATCGCTCTTGGAGCTTCTCTTTGTCATACTCACTGGTGGTTCCCTCAATCTGAGCCTTGATCTCATTGACGCGTGCTTCTACTGCTGATGCGTCACCTTTTCCATCGACAATCACGGTGTTGTCTTTGTCAATGACTACTTTGCTACATTGACCCAACTCATGAAGCGTGGCTTTGTCGATGCTAAGTCCCAGCTCATCGGTAATGAGGGTAGCTCCTGTGAGGATCGCGATATCATTGAGCATCGCTTTTTTACGATCACCAAACCCTGGTGCTTTGACTGCCGTGATATTGAGTACCCCTTTGAGTTTGTTGAGTACCAGTGTTGCCAACGCTTCACCCTCAACATCATCCGCGATGATCAATAGGGGTCGTCCACTCTGTTGGATCTGCTCTAGTACAGGCACCAAATCTTTGAGGCTGGTAATCTTCGCATCGGTTAGGAGCAAGAAAGGATTATCCAGTTCACACGTCATCTTCTCCGAGTTGGTCACAAAGTAGGGTGAGAGGTATCCACGATCAAACTGCATTCCCTCAACCACATCAAGTTCATTCTCAATCCCTTTGGCTTCTTCAACGGTGATAACCCCATCTTTGCCCACTTTTTCCATCGCATCAGCGATAAGGTTTCCAATGGTCTCATCTGAGTTGGCTGAGATGGTTGCCACCTGAGCAATCTCTTTTTTGTCTTTGACCTCTTTGCTAGAGGCTTTTAACGCTTCGATAATCGCAGCACACGCTTTGTCCATTCCCCGTTTGACTTCGATAGGATTCGCACCTGCTGTGATGTTTCGTAATCCCTCTTTGAAAATCGAGTGTGCCAATACCGTAGCCGTGGTGGTTCCATCTCCTGCCTCATCAGCAGTGTTGGCAGCGACCTCTTTAACCAACTGAGCACCCATATTCTCTAGGGTATCGCTAAGTTCAATCTCACGGGCTACTGAGACACCATCTTTGGTGATATGAGGTGCGCCATAAGATTTTTGGATCAATACATTACGACCTCGTGGTCCCATGGTTACTTTGACAGCATCTGCCAGTTTGGTTACGCCTGCAAACAGTCCTGATCTTGCCGTATCTGAAAAAAATATCTCTTTTGCCATTATTTCATCACTCCTAAAATATCTTTACTACTCATAATAAGGTACTCCACGCCATCCATAGTGATCTCCGTTCCACCATATTTTGGGAAAACAACGACATCACCTTCATTGATACCTGCTTCGATAGCATCTTTACCAACAGCAATAACTTTGCCCTCTAATGGTTTCTCTTTGGCTGAATCTGGGATAATAATACCAGATGCAGTTGTATTGGTTTGTTCTTCTCTCAATATAAGAACACGGTTACCTAATGGCTGAAATGACATTTGGCTTCTCCTTGTTTATAATTTTTCGGAATAGTAATATATTTTTGCACAAATGTCAATAGTCTTCGTAAAAAAAATTAATAAACTTTAGTCTTTCTAACTAAACTTTATTAAAAAATAAAAATAAATAGATAAAATCAAAAAAAAGCTTGACATTACCAACACTTTTAGCTAAAATTTCGCCACTTCAAAACAAACGTGTGGTAAGGTAGCTCAGCCGGTTAGAGCGCTGGTCTCATAAGCCGGAGGTCGAGGGTTCGAGTCCCTCTCTTACTACCACTTCACGAATCCCATAAAATAATACTTTAAGATGCTTTGGTTTCATCGCGTACGCTTTTCGTACGGTTTTTATTTAAGAATGCACCTCTCTCTTTTGTATCATCTTCCATATA
>Ga0256828_1000258_pt1 | contig 36624 bp, 28 predicted proteins | sample CV88metaG_FD_185993 | JGI IMG/M metagenome (GOLD analysis project Ga0256828, IMG submission 185993) | Hydrothermal vent microbial communities from East Pacific Rise, Pacific Ocean - CV88 | ecosystem: Environmental > Aquatic > Marine > Hydrothermal vents | place: Pacific Ocean: East Pacific Rise...
AGTTCTAGAACGGTTTAAAGAAGTTCATGGAGATAAATATGATTATTCAAAAGTTATTTATAAAGGAACTTCAACTAAAGTAGAAATCGTTTGTCCAGAACATGGAAGTTTTTTTCAAAAACCAAATGATCATTTTAATGGAGCCGGGTGTGCGAAATGTGCTGGTAATAATAAAAAAAATAATGCTCAAATTATAAAAGAATTTAAAAAAATCCATAAAGATAAATACGAATATTCACAAGTTAAATATACCGGAATTAAAAAATACGTTTTTATAAAATGCAATAAATGTTTAAATGCTTTTAAACAGACTCCAAATAATCATTTAATGGGTAATGGTTGTCCCAATTGCAATGGGAGATTTACAAAATCTTTGGAAGAAATTTTAAAAGATTTTAAAAAAGTCCATTCTAATAAATATAATTATAGCAAAGTCCGGTATATAAATAACATTAATAAGGTAGAAATAATATGCTTAGAACATGGTTCCTTTTGGCAGGAACCATATAATCATAAAAATGGGCATGGGTGTCCAAGATGTTCTGAATCCAAAGGCGAAAGAAAGGTTAGAGAATTTTTAGAAGAGAATAACATATCTTTTAAACAAGAAGTTAAACTCTTTGAGAATTATAGATTTGATTTTTATCTAGAAGATTTAAATACTGTCATTGAGTACGATGGAAAACAACATTACGAACCGGTAAAATTTTTTGGTGGTTTAGAAGGGTTCTTAAAAACTCAAGAACGGGATAAAATTAAAGAAGATTATTGTTTAAAAAATAATATAAGAATAATTCGAATTAAATATTCCGAAGATGTACCGGAAGTTTTAAAACCTTTGATAACTGGTAGTAACTAAATAAAGAAATAAATTTATTTAATTACTTTGGGTTGTAAGATCCCTAACAAAACTTTCTAAACATGAAAATGTTTATTTAATTAAATAAATAAAAAATTTTTAAAAAATAAGGAAAAATAATATGGCTAAATTAATTGATAATTTAATTTTAGAAAACTATGATATGTTCACAAAAGATCACTCGAATCTTTTTGAAGAAGCGAAAACACCAGCTGAGATTATCTTTGATGACTCGTATTTCGATATGTATGTTTCGAGTCTTACTAAAGGTTTAGAAGAAAGTGTTGTTGCTAAAATTCTTCCAGTACTTGATCGCGAACGTAAAATGTTTATCGAGGAAAGTTCAGCTCTTTTAACTTCTCCAGAAGCTATCGCATATGCTGTAACTACTATTCCAATGCTTATTAACATCTATGCTGAACCACAACTTAGCAAGATCGTTACAACAGTTCCGACTGATATGCCAACTCTTTCTATTTCTAGAATTAAATGGGTATCTAAAGTAATTGATGAAAAAGGTGGAGTTACTGAGTACATGTTCCCAACTGCTACTTCAATGATTCGTCCAGATTTCAAACAATTCAAGGTTTCTCAATCTGCAAATCTTTATAGCGAACTTGGTATTGCTAAAGGTGATTTCCGTCTTTCTAAAAGAAATTTCAAAGTTGTAAGTATTGATGTTGTTGTTGATGATGGTGATACTACTACTGTTGAGAATGTTCCAGTAACTGCTATCGCAGGTGCTCGTGGAAACTTTACTGTAGATAATTTTACTGTTCCAGGTGTAACTGGTGGCGTTTATAAACTTCAAGGTTCTGTTGATTTCGAAAGTGGTAGTATTACTTCTTCTGTAATTACTATTGAGCCAGGTGACAAAACTGTAACTGAAGATACTATTGAAATTAAATTTAGACTTTTTGGTAATGGTAATGGTCGTGGTGTTGTTAAATCAGCTCCAAAACAAGAAATCATTGATGTTAATGCAGATATCGAAGATTCTTTCGAAGTTGAAAATATTGAAGAAGTAATTCAAGATTGGTCTGCAATCTATAAACTTGATATCATTTCAGAGCTTAAAAACTTTGTAAAAGGTCAGATTAAACTGAACCGTGATTTCGAGATTGCTGAATTACTTGAATCTAATATTCCTTTTGCTATGAGTATTGGTCAATATAAAGAAGTAGACTTCTCAAGATTTGGATCTGCTGATGGTTTCAAACCTTCAAACATCCAAGATATCTTCAAAAATATTGTTCCTACAATTATGTCTCTAGTAGAGAAAATGCGTAAAACGAACAATATGGAAGTTCAATATCTTGCTTGTGGTGTTGATGTTGCTGTAGTACTTAAATCTCTTCAAGAGTTTGCTGTATCTATGGAAAAAATGAATGGTAACTATTCTGTTCAAGGTGGAGTTCAATCAGGTTTCAATAAACTTGAAATCGTTGAGTCTTATGCAATTGCTGATGATCTAATGCACTTAGTTCTTACTGCACCTGCTACTAATCAAAGTTCACTTGTGGAAGTACTATTCAAACCACTATATATTATTACTGAAACTACTAATAGTATCAAACGTACATTTATTAAATCAAGAACTTGGATTGGTATTGTTCGTCAAGAAGGTATTGGTACAATTCGTATTAAAAACTACGAAGGTTTCGTTAACGTATAATCCTTGATTATATAACCTTTAATTTATTCTAGAAGCTTAGGCTTCTAGAATTTCCTGTCGTTAATTTCAGGACTAGTTCGGATAGATATTTTTTTAGAAAGGAATAACTATGGCTAAAAAATTAACCAAAAAAGAAGTTCTTGAACAATTTAAAAAAGTCCATAAAGATAAATACGATTATAGTAAAGTCCATTATATAAATACTACTACTAAAGTAAAAATAATATGTCCAAAACATGGTGAGTTTATGCAAACTCCAATTATGCATAAATCTAAACAAGGATGTCCAAAATGTTCAAATACCTTTAAATATAATATAGAATCTTTTTTAGAAACATTATATTATAAATATCCAGAATATTCAAAATACGATTTTTCAAAATTTATATATAAAAATATGTTTGTTAAGGGAATTGTAATTTGTCCGGAACATGGAGAATTTTTGAGAACCCCAAACGATTTATTACATACGAATAATAAATGTCCAACCTGTTTTAAGAATTTTCAAAAAAAAGGTCTAAATAAAAAATCAATTTATGAACATATAGAAGATTTTAAAAAAGTTCATTCGAATAAATATGAATATTTATTCGAGGATACTTTAAAAATTATCTGTCCGGAACATGGAGAATTTATTCAAAAAATAAATTCTCATAAAAATGGACATGGTTGTCCTAAATGCGCAAGTAATTTAATAAAAGCTCCTAGAAAAATAATAATAGACCATATTAAAGATTTTAAAAATGTTCATCTTGATAAATATTCGTATATTATTGATTTTAATAATAATTTAAAAGCTAAAGATAAAATAAAAATTATTTGTCCAGAACATGGAGAATTTATTCAAGAAATAAATTCTCATAAAAATGGACATGGTTGTCCAAGATGCTCTGAATCCAAAGGTGAAAGAAGAGTTAGAGAATTTCTAGAATCTAATAATATTAACTATTCTCAAGAAGTTAAATTATTTGATAAATATAGATTTGATTTTTATCTAGAAGAACTTAACACTGTCATCGAGTACGATGGAAAACAACATTTTGAACCAGTAAATCATTTTGGTGGTTTAGAAGGATTAAAGAAGACTCAAGAACGGGATAAAATTAAAGAAGATTATTGTTTAAAAAACGATATAAGAATAATTCGAATAGGGTATTTTGAAGACGTTGAAGAAGTTCTAGAAGGAATTTTAAATGCCTAAAAAATTAACTCAAGAAGAAGTTATAAAAAGATTTAAAGAAGTTCATGGGAATAAATATGATTATAGTAAGGTTCTGTATAAAAATACCTCTACCAATGTTATTATAATTTGCTTGGAACATGGAGAATTTTTACAAAAACCAAGAGAACATTTATCTAAATCTGGTTGTCAAAAATGTTTTAAAAAGAATTTAAAAATATCCAAGAATAAATTATTAGAACAATTTAAAATCGTCCATAATAATAAGTACGATTATAGTAAAGTTCAATATTTTAGATCGGATGAAAAAATAGAAATAGTATGCCCAAAACATGGAAGCTTTTGGCAACTTCCTTGGTCCCATAAAAAAGGAGCTGGTTGTCCTATTTGCGCTAATATAAAAAATAAAGGTAATTTATCAAACACTTTACAATATATTAATAAAGCTAAAATTATACATAATAATAAATACGATTATTCAAAAACTAATTATAAGCACAGTATGAAAAATATAGAAATAATTTGTCCGAAACATGGAAGTTTTTGGCAACTTCCAAATAATCACTTAAGTTTGAAAACTGGATGTCCAAAATGTGCTCAAGAAAGTTCCGAATCTAAAGGTGAAAGAAAAGTTCGAGAATTTCTAGAATCTAATAATATCAAATATTCCCAAGAGGTTAAACTATTCGATAATTATAGATTTGATTTTTATCTAGAAGATTTAAATACAGTTATTGAGTACGATGGAAAACAGCATTTTGAACCAGTTGAATATTTTGGTGGTTTAGAAGGATTAAAGAAGACTCAAGAACGGGATAAAATTAAAGAAGATTATTGTTTAAAAAACGATATAAGAATAATTCGAATTAAATATATAGATTTTAATAAAATAGAAAAAATACTTTCCGGAACAATATACCATAATACATCCATAATATATCCATAATTTATCTAAGTCCGTAATTCCAGTTCAAATAGATATATTAAACATAATGAAGATCAAAGGAAATATAAATGGCGAGAAAATTAAATATAGAATCGTTTTTAAATATTGTGATAAATTATTCTCAAACCTATAATGTTTCATTTCTTTCTGAGGATGTTGAATTATGGTTTAATAATAATTATGAAAGTACTCGTACAAAAATCCCGTTCAAATGTGAAAAATGTAATTATAATTATACTAAATCTATAATTAATATTCGAAATGGTCAGGGTTGTCCTAAATGTGCTAAGCTAAATAAAAAACGTAGAACTAATAAAGAAATACAAAGCGAGCGTTTAAAAATGGAAGAAAATTTACATACCCCAATAAAAAACATTATGGAATTTTTATTAATTGATTTAAAAATTCCAGAAGAATATATCGAATTAAATAAATTTGGTAAATTAGATATAGTAATAAATATACCAAATAGACAAATGATAGGGATTAATATAATATCTCTTCGTAAAAATAGTTTTGGTAAAGAAATTCCTTATAGTCATAAACATAAATATCGATTAAAAGCTGTGACAAATACGGATTTGGCCGAAATTAAAAATATAAATTTATTAAGTATTTTTGAAAATGAATTTGAAAACGAATTCCAAAATAAAATTTGGAAGAGTATTATTATTAATAAACTCGGGATGAATTCGACTCGTTTATATGCTAGAAAAACTTATATTAAAGAAGTTCCGAATAATTTGGCAAGAACCTTTTTAGAAGAAAATCATATGCAGCAAGCCGGAGCTATGGGAAGCGTAAAACTCGGATTATTTACTAAAGATACCCACGAATTAGTTTCATTAATGACTTTTGGAAAAGGTCGTTACAATAAAATGCCTGGTTTTGAAATGATAAGATATTGTAATAAAATTGGTTGTAGTGTTATTGGAGCAGCTAATAAATTATTTAAATATTTTATTAATAATTATTTAAGTGATGATCAAATAATAGTATCATATGCTAATAGAAAATATGCATATAGAAATAAAAATATTTATAAAACTTTGGGTTTTAAAGAAACGGCTATATCGGAACCCAATTATTTTTACTTTGAGGAAGAAAAATTAAATAAAAATTTTCCAGAAAGTTTAAAAACTTTAAAATTATACTCAAGAGTTAATTTTCAAAAACATAAATTAAAAGATAAATTAAAAGTATTTGATCCAAAAGAAATAGAGATGATAAATATGTTTAATAATGGTTATAGGAGTATTTGGGATCCAGGAAACTTTGTATATATTTTTAAAAAGTAAAGTTCGAACTAATAATTAGCATTGATGATCAATGTTAATTATTAAATAAAGGATTAAGATGAATTTATATTTATCACCTGAAGTGATTCAGGAATTAAAAACAAATATTAATAGTAAATTATCTAATGGTACTTTTACTCTTAATTTTTATTCGAGTGTTGCCCCAACGGAAGAGCAAGCTAATGATATTACGACTGCTCCGACGGTTGGATTATTACATAGCCTTGAAATAGATTTAACTGATGGTTCATTAACTGATGGAGAAATTAAATTTACTCCAGATAATAATGGTACGTGTATATGGGGATTATTTGGTAAAGATGATGAATACGTAATTTTCGAAAATATTTTGGATAGCGTTGTTTTAGCGGATACTGAATTTAATTCAGATCAAGAAAATACAGTTAGTGATATTAGCTGTGAATTAATATAATTAGGAGATAGAATGTTTTTAACTAAAAAATTACAAAACTCTAGTTTTAAAGAGGTAATCTCTTTAGAAAATACATTTCCGGATTCTTTTACTGGAAATGGATTAACCGATATTTTTTTACCAGATTTCGATAATCAGCGTATCACTGTATTAATGAATTTAAATCTGGAACTTTTAAATTCGATTAGAAAAAATATAAGTGGTTCGTTTCCAGCAGGAAGTATTAGGTATACAAATACTTTAATTTTTCCAGAAATTACTTATTTAGATGAAAATATAATTTTTAAAATTACCCAAGAATCATTTTTAAAAAATTATAATGTTGATGATCCAACAGATGAAAATATTATTAGAAATAATAATATCGAAATCGTTAATGATGCTCCAGAAGAAGCTTCCGAAATTAATGTTCTTGTTTCTGCTGTTTTTAAATCAGTCGATGAAGATGGTTCCGGAGAAATAGATTTAAGTAAATCTATAGTTATGGTTCCTGTTGATAATAAAAACTTTTATTTAACCGAAACCAAACCATTAGTTGGAGACATTATCAGCCCATTACGTATAAATAACTATACAAATACTATATCGTTATTTAGCAATGCTAATAAAAATAAAAAATTATTAAAAACTGCAGATTTTGGTAAATTAGTATATATAAAATCAAACGAGGTTGCAAATTCGGATAATTATGGATATTCTGTTGCAAAATTTGAAAATTTTGTAGCTGTTGGGATTCCTAGAAAAGAGTTTGTAGATGAAGATGGTAATGTTATATCTAATGTTGGTGCCGTTTCGCTTATTAATTTAGAAACTAAAACCGAGGAAATTATTTTTCCATCTAATAAAAGTGCTGCCAGCGCTTTTGGAACATCTATAGATATGAACGATAAATATATTGTAACCGGTGCTCCAACTTCTAATGGAGCAGATGGTTCGGTATTTATTTATAAGTTAGATACCAAAGAAAAAATTACTCTAGTTCCAACGGATATTATTGTGGATAATCAATTTGGATATGATGTAAAACTATCTGATAATATTTTAATTGTTGGAGCACCTGCGAAAAATAATAAAGTATATTTATACGATTTAACAAGTCCTGACAATAATTATAACGAGGTTATAATTACTCCGTCAGATGGACTTACTACTGGTTGGTTTGGTTGTTCGGTAGATGTTTATGAAAATATGGTTTTAATTGGAGCATATCGATCTGAAGGGGATTATGGTTCAATGTATTTATACGACTTATCTAACTCAGACGATAACTATCAAGAAATTCAAATAAAAGCATCGGATGGAGAAAACGACGACTATTTCGGAAGACATGTTTGTATAAATTCTAAATATGTTATTGGTTCTGCGTATGGAGCAGACGAAATATCGTCTGCTACTGGTTCTGTTTACGGATACGACCGAACTAACGATTTAAAAGAATTTAAAATATTACCAGAGAATATTGGAGAATATGGTTCTGATTATTTTGGATCGTCTCTTTCTTTAAATAAATTTAATAATAAATTAGCTATTGGTACAAAACTTTCGGATCTTAGTGGGTATACTGATAATGGAGATGTATATATATTTGATTTGGACAGCGATTCAGAAACAAATTACAACCAATTGTATATTAAACCACCTATTAAAGAATCTACTATTTATTTTGGAAGTGCTCTTTCTTTTTATAAAAATGAATTGGCAATAGGAGAATATTGTAATAACGATATTGAAAATGATTCTGGAGCAATATATATTTATAAGGATAATTAAAAATGTATAATTTAATTAATAATTCTGGGATGGTTATAACCATCCCAGATTGGCAAAAAATATATTATAAAGATTTAACCTTAATTGGTAAAAAAACAATGGATTGGAATGAACCATTGGTACAGAATTTTATAATACTTCTTGATCGTATAGAACGTTTAGAAAATAAATTAAAAGTTCCAGATATCGAAACTTCTGAAACTATTGGATTATTTGATTTCTCAGCTAAAAAAATAGATTATCTTTATGGTACAGAAACTTCTGAAACTATTGGATTATTTGATTTCTCAGCTAAAAAAATAGATTATCTTTATGGTACAGAAACTTCTGAAACTATTGGATTATTTGATTATAACTAAATTATAACTTGGATATTTATTATATAATAAGTATCCAAGTACCTAAGTACCTAAGTACCTAAGTACCTAAATGCTGGATTAGCTCAGTTGTTAGAGCACTTTCTTGGTAGGGAAGAGGCCAACGGTTAGAATCCGTTATCCAGCACCATATACGGATCCTTACCTGAGCGGTTAAAGGAGCGGGTTGCTAACTCGTCTAGGTAAAACTAGCGTCAGTTCGAATCTGACAGGATCCAAATTAAAGAAGAAATACATGTTTAATTATAGAGGTAAGGTTTTTGGTACCAATATTCGGGTTCGAATCCCTCTACTTCTTTCAAATACAAATAGGATAATTAATGAATTTATTAATAGATAAACAACTCATTTTAGAAAGTTTAAGCGATTTCCAATTAGCTAGATTAAAAGAACAGGGCGAAAAACAGAAAGTATCTAAAAAAGATAATACTGAAAAATTATCAAAAGATTTTAAAACTAAAGAAATTTTAGATGCTGGTAAATCAATTCGATTATCTGGTATTAATCAAATAAAAAGATTTAAAAATGGTAAATTGCGGAAGTATGAAGCCGATAAAAAAGACACGAACGAGCAGTAAAAGAAGGGTTAAGCGATAACACATATAAAATAAAAAAAGAAAATGCTAAAAAAGAAAATCCTGCTCCATTACCACACGGAGTGGTTGATTTTCCACCAAAAAAACCAACCAAAGAAATTAGAGAATTTGGAAAAGATGTTTTAAAGAAAACTCAAGCCAAATTAAGAGAGGTTTCTAAAAAAGTCGTAAAGCAGCAAAAAACCGGGACATATAAAAAATCTCATCATGATATAATGGGATCTGGAAAAGTTACTCAAGCCGGTATATTTGGTGGCGGTAAAAAAAGATAAAAGAATATATAAAAGAATATCTATACATAAAAGCATAGATATTCTTAATATAATCATAGGAGAAATTCTTTGATTTAAATATTCTGGATTGGTTAGAGGAGTAGACATGTTAATTATGAAAATATCGTTTATATTAGTAAGACATTAAAGAAGACTCTCTCACTTCTTTAATAATTTGGTGCAACTCCAAATATTTTCTCTCCTTTCTTTAAGTTATTGACGACTTTGACTACATTACTACATTACACTTAACCTTTCATACTTCTATTGAGGCACTGAGTTAATACTTTATTAAAGTATTTTCTTGGTGCCTCACCTCCTGTCGTTAAATTTACAAGCAACTATTATTTAAATTAGCTATTTAAACGTAATAACTATTGATAGTTAACTATGGACAGTATAGTGTGTATAGATAACTATACTACTATTAGTACCATCAACTAAAGATACCACGTACTATCAATAGTTAACTATCAATAGTTAACTATCAATAGTTATTTAATTATTATCTAACTAGCTATATAGATATTCTAATTAATCCTAAATAAGGAGAAATTTTGGAATTAAAAAAACATATTATAATTAATTTATTTGCTGGACCAGGTTCTGGAAAAAGTACCGCGGCCGCTGGCTTATTCAATTATTTTAAAAAGAAAGGTTATAATTGCGAATTAGCCCCAGAAGTAGCAAAAGATTTAACTTATTCTAAATCAAGAGCTATTAATAATCAATTTTTTGTAAGCGCTTCTCAGTATCAAGAAATATTTAAAGTACTTGATTACTGGGATAATATTGGTAAAAAAGGAATTATTATAATGGATAGTCCCATTATAATTGGGTTGGCTTTTTATGAATTTAGTACTGGAGTATTTGATAAATCTTTAAAAGATATGGTATTTTCTAAATTCTTACCAGAATTAAATAAAGATTTTATATTTAAAAATATAAATATTTTTTTAGATAATACCAATATATCTTATAATCCCGTTGGTAGAAATGAAACCGAATTAGAATCTAAAGATATAAATTTTATGATTAAAAATTTATTAAAGAATAATGAAATACATTATAAAAAGATAGACAGTATCAATTCAAAAAGTATTAATAAATATTGTCTTAATAAAGTAAAAAAGTTTTTAAAATGATAGAATTATTTTTAAATTATATTACGAGTAATATAATTACTCTTGGTGGTTTACTTTTAATACTTGGTGCTTTATTTATGTTCTTAGGAAAAATTTATTATAGTTCATGGACGTATGTATTAGCTGATTTATGTTGGAGTACTAATTCATATCTACATGGAGATGTACTAGGAATGTTTATGGTCAATACTGGATTAGTATTGGGTATTGGAGCCATGTATAAAATGCATATCGGAGTATTTACAAAAGATCTAAAAAGCCATGATAACCAATCCATAAGATAAAATGGAGGATTATTTTGAATATTGAAATAAATAAAGAAGTTATATTAACAGAAGTATTTGATATGGTTGGTAAGGCGGCTGATAAAGTTTCAGATACTGTAAAAAATGCGGATTTAAATGGTACCAGAGATAAAATTTTAGCTAATGGTGGTTTACTTACAGGAGCTGCTCTTGGTGGTGGTGCCATGTTATCTAGTATGCTTAATGATGGGCATGATGTTGGGTCAAGTATTATTGGAGCTGGTGTTATTGGTACCGCAGGTGCCGGTATTGGCCACGTAATACATAACCAAATTAAAAAAAATAATAAAGAAGAAATGAATTTTAAATATTAAAATTTAAAAAAGGAAATTAATGGATAATACACAAAAAGTACAAACTGCTATAGACAGTTTAATTGGACAATTGGATATATATACGCAGGAAACCGATCTAGTAATGCTCCGAGAAAAGGTCGAAGTATCTCCTCTTACAGGAAACGAAGAATTATTAATAAAAACTAAAAACGTAACATTGAATACATTCATTAAAAACTTTAATGAATTATTGTATTCAAAATGCAAATTTTCTAAAAAAAGTAAAGTTAAATCATATGAAACGTTTTTAAAATATTTAACTCCACATGATAAAGCATTATTAATATACGCTTTAAGTTTAAGTACTTTTGATAATCTTGGTACTATTGGGCATGTTTGCGAGCATTGCGAGGAAAAATTTCCAGTAGATATAAAATCGGAAGAACTTTGGCATGATGATAGTGCTCCTGAAATTTGGGATCATTCTGAATCACCATTTGAATATATCGATAGACAATCTGTTTTAAATTCACATTTAACTTTTAATTTAAAAATTCCTAATGAAGCGGATCGTTTAAAATTAATGGATTTTTTAGAAGGGAAAATTGAGCAAAATATGGATGAACGACAAAACGCATTTAGTCTTATAGAAACTGTTTCATTTTTAACATCATCTATAATTATTTCTGGTTCTGAAAAAGATCCGGAAGATAAAGTACTTGAAGATCTAGAAACCGAAATTTTGCCATTTTTAAAAAACCTCCCTTTAAAAATTAAAGATGCCGTTTTATCGGAATTGGATTTAAATGTATTTGACAAATACATGCCTAAATTATATCAAACTAGCGTATGTACCAGATGTCATAAATTAAATAATATTCCGGTTAATATCGAAACATCATTTTTTCGTAAATCCCTTCTACTCCTCTCAGAGGTATGATAGAAGGGAACTCATTAAAAAAAGTCTGGAAAATTATATAATATATAGCAGTACTGCTCATATACCTTTTTCATATAATGAATTAATGAATTTACCATCATTTATGATAGAAGACATTTATGAAATTTGTGAAAAAGAATTTGAAAGAAAACAAAAATTACATAAAAACCTCCCTTAATTTTAATAAGAGAGGTTTTTTCTTGTCGTTAAAATTACTTAAAGAAAGGATAGATTATGTTGAACCCATATTTATCTATAGATAAAAAATATTTTATTAGTGAAGATGATGGACAATTTATTATTACATTAGACGATTTATTAAAAATACCAAAATTAAAACAGTATGTTAACATATCGTATTTAAAAGATAATCAAATATTAATAAATGATTTTCCAATAAATATTAAGAACGAAATAGGATTATTATTTTTCGAATATTATGGATTTATAATTTGGGTTAAGGATAAAAAGTATTTAAATTTAAAAGAATTATATCCCAACCACGAAGAATTAAATTTACAAAAAACGTATTATTTAAATTCAGATGAGAATATTTTGTACGAGACTGATAAAATTGATAAGACCAGTCTATTTAAAATAGTTACTAAATATTTTTATTCCCGATATTATAATACTACGGAAAATATAAAATTTATAGAAAATACCGAAATTTTAACAGATATTAATTTAAATAAAAATCATTATGATAAAGTACCAGATGATATAAATTTTATAGTAGATATTTTTAAAAACTGGTTAAATACTCGTCCAAATACAATACCATTTTCACCAAATTATGGAAATTCCTTAAAAGACTTAATTCAAGAAAAAAACAATATTGTTAAATTAAATTATGTTCGAACTGAAATAGTAACCTTTTTCGAGGAATTATCTAGTATATATAATTCCTTAGTTAAATTATTAGATGTTAAAATAAATTTATTAACTAATTATGGTATCGAAATAAATATATCTCTTTTGATTAAAAATGAAAATATAGCTTTCGATCTATTAGTACGGGAACAATAAATATGAAATCTTTAAATAAAATAAATCAATCAGATTACCAATATACTTTGTATAAAGATTATCTTGAACAGATAAAAAAAAATTCTTTAATTTATTCCAATAATCCAGAATTAGTAATTAAATATTTTAGTATCAATTTACAATTAAGTAATAATATTGATCAGATAGATATTCTTTTTCCACAAAACGTTCCTGTTTCCGGAGACGATCCAGAAGAACAAACGGATTATATGGCGAGTACATCATCTGCCATTCATGGTACTGGTATGTTCGACAAATACGAAAATTTTACATATGATATATTTGAATTTGTCCCAGTCATTGAAATGAGTCCATTTCAATATTCTCCAAATAATGATGATAACAATGGAACTTCCGGAAGTATGTCATTAATGACAATTGATAAACCAAAGGTTGGGGACTTATTCACATATTATTCTAAACGAGATACTTATGGTAAAAACGCGGTTGACCAAACAGAAATATTTCAAGTAAGTAGTGTTCAAATGCAAAGAACCAGTAACGAACTTTTGCCTATTTATCAATTGGAATTTAAAACCGCAAATATATTATATGAAAATTTAAAAAAATTTAGTATACATGATATATTTTTTTATGATAATTTACAAAATACTTTTTTATCGAATGCATGTTGGAATATATATCAAAATATAGGTAATACTGATATTACAATTTTTAATAAAAATTATAATAAAGACAATGCTTATTATAATTTTTATTCGTTCGATTGCTCTGAAAAAAAAATTATACGAAGAATACCATTAATATTTAATAATTTAATTAAACGGGTATCTCAATCAAATTATAATCAATATAATTTTAAACCAATTTCCAATATATCCGCCGATATAAGCATCAATGAATTTTTTGAAAATGATTTTTGTCTCTTAACTATTCCAGATAGGTTAAAATTGTTTTTTAATAATAGTTTTATTATTTCAAATTTTTTAGAATTGTATTTTTATTATTTGGTTTTAAATAAAGAAAATATAATTAAAGATAAATTATTAGAAATAATTTCTCCAGACGATATTGAGAAAGTGATGATTTCAGAAAATATTGATGAACTAACGGAAATATTTTCAAAATATAATAATACGGATCCAATCGCTTTTATAGATAAAGATTTAAAAACAAATACTTTTTTAATAATTGATAATATTTCTTTAATTCTTGGATTTAAATCAGAGGAATCTTTAACACAATTACAATTAGTTATTCAAAATAATTTCGAAATATTTTTTAAATTATATGAGAATTTAAAAAATATAAGAACCCTTATAAATTGTCCAAAGAAATATATAAGATTTACTGATATAGAAGAAAAGGAATTATTTATTCTTTCGAATAAAGAAAAACTAAACAATTGCAATTATTATAGAATATTTTGTTCCCTTAATAATGCGGAAAATGCCGAAAACCCTCCAGAAACATTATCAGATATATATTGGAATATTGATGGTGTAATAACGGATTATAATACTCGAACCGAATTACCAATTGGAGATTTAGGACTTCCTATCGCAATGTCATATCAATATGGAATCCAATACCGAGATATTTATAAAGGATAAATAATGTTAGAAATTAAAAAAACCGATTTAAATGATGGGTTAAACCTTTTATTTAATGCACCTCAATTGAATAATTTGGATTCAAAAGAGGAATTAAATAATATATTATTATCCTTATTAAACGATGTATATATAGACGAACCAGAAGAATTAATATTAAATTTTAGAAATGAACCTTCTGATAAAATTACACAAACTCTTTTTTTAAATTATGGTATTTTACCCGAATATTATGAAAAACTAAATCCACTGATAAAAAGAAAATTAATTTATTATTTGGAAATTCTTTTTCAACAAAAGGGTAGTATTAAAAATTTAGAAATAATTTCTGAATTATTTTCAAATTTTTTTAAAGATATTAATTATTATGGTATTTCGGTTAACAAATTGCCTATAGATAATTCGCAAAAATATATTTTAAATTATTTTTTAAAGCCATTGGTAATATCAAAACCAGAAGTATTAAAATATTTTCCAACTTTTAAAATAGATATTACTGGAAAATATCTAATGAAATTAGAACAATTTGAAAATTTTCAAATTTTTCCAATTGATACCAATTTATTATATGTTGATTTTATAGATTCTTCTCATTTATTACACTCAGATTCTTTTTTTATTAATGGTGCGTTGGCTTATACAATGACTAAATTTCAGGATACCGTGATATCTTTTGATCAAGATTATAATTTAAAAATGTTGGATGAATTATATTTTCAGGATATTCACATTATATTAACTTATTTTAATATACGATTTTTAGCATGTACTGGCAACGAGTTATTAAATATGGATTACGATCCAAGTATCCCAACAAGTACTTCTTTAATTTTTAAACCGGAAATGTTGGAAACAATAGAAATATTATTATTGGAATATAAAAATTTAAAAAATAGATCTGCTAAAAAATTAAAAGATCTTTCGAGAAGATGGCAATTCCTACTTCAATCCAATTATAACGATGAAGTAATGTATTCTAATTTTGAAGAATTGGAATTATTTATTTCCAAAAAATATCCAAAATTTAAAGAATTGTTTGATTCGTTTGAAAATTCTCCAGGTATATATTCTGGAATTAAAATAGATAATTTATTACCCGAAGAAATTAACGAGGTTATTAAAACAGATTATGTTAATTATTTAATGAATTTATATATTAATTTATTAAACAATATTACCGGAAATGATTTTATCGAATTAACTATCAATGGTTTATTTCAAAATATTCTTAATTCAAATACATTTATAGAATATTTTTTTGAACCAGTTTTTAAATTATTTGTGAATTATTTTATTCCTGGAAATATGGATTTTATTATATCTACCTCGTCAAAAACAATTATTAAAGATAAATTTGAAGCAGTATTTATAGATAACCAAATGTCTGTAAATATTTATAATACTCATATTGATATGCGGTATCTTCCTGGAAATAGAATAGAAATAAAGCCATTCGTGAAGGAAAAATCATTTTCCAAGATAAAAGCAGATGAACGATGGTTAAATATAAATACTAATAAAATATCAAAATCTTTAACAAGATTAAATGAATATAAAATTAGTTCTGAAATAGGACTTTATACTCAAACTAGTTATAATAATTATAGATTAGAAAATTTAAAAAGATTAACCGTAACTAAACAAAAAAAAGATGAATTTAAAATAGAGGACGAATATACCATCGATCAATTAAAATATAATTTTTTCAAAGATTTTAATACTTCTCGGGAAATAGATAATTATATTTGGAAACTTGAAAGATTGAATGGGATAACGACTATAACATCCGAAGATGAGTTTGGTTATTATGGTAACTCGTCTATAGGAATTTTAGAGGATTTTTTATTCTTAAAAAAGAATAAATATAAAAATATAGAAAATTATTTATTTTATAAAAGTTAACCAATATTAAAGGAAAATTATGAAAAAATTGCATATTTTGGATAGTAGTACATTAGAACCAGAGGATCGTGTAAGCGTTTTAAAGGGTTCCGATAAAGATTCTGATACAGAAACTATTAAAACAAAACGTATAATTGGAAAACCAAAAATATTCGATCTTAATAAAAATCTTCTAGCAGAAGAGGATAATTTGGTCGTTATGGGTGGACGGGAAATAGTCGCAGCCTTAATTTCGGGAACCTCCCCGGAATTAAGTAATTATAGAATTAATTATGTTGGTATTGGAACTGGTGGTACTGATAATAACAATGGTGTTCCAAGTACGGTTGGCCCATTTGATAATGATTCTTCTTTAGCAAATGCTGTTCAAATTGGGCTTTCAACAGAAAGTGATACTTCATCAAACGATTATAAATATATAAACGATGGTTATTTAAAAAGAATTCAGGCAGATGGAGATATCACTATCTCATCAGAAGAACATATAATCAACGGTCCTACTGGAGAAATAACGGTTACGGCAAATACTGTAATCACGTATAATATAATTATTCAAAAAAATGAACCTGTAAATAAACCAGTTAAATTTAATGAAGCCGGTTTATATGCGGTTGAATATATAGATGGAATACCAAGCAAAAATAATCATATTTTATTCGCTCGTTTTACCACATTAGATAAATATCTTGATATTTATGATGGTATTATTATAGAATGGAATATTTTAGTTTAAACAATAATAATTATATAAGAAAAAGGAAAATAAATGAGTACTTATAATATACCTGGAATCACTACTAGTCTAATAGACAATACTTATTTAAACACTGAGGTCGCTTCTGGTAGATGTGTTTTAGTAGCTGGTTTTAGTAAATATGGAGATGAAAACATCGTTGAGTTTGGAAACGTGGATGATGTTAAATCTAAACTTGGTTTAGAAAATATAAAAAAATATGGTCTCGGTGTAAAATACGTTAAAGGATCTTTAACTCAAACGAATAAAGTTCTTTGGAAACGTTTAGTAGCTTCGGACGCAAAATACGCAAATATTTTAATTGGAGATAATTATAATTTATATAATATATCGACTTCTGATAAAGGTATCCTAACCGATAATAATTTAAAAGTAGATAATATACCAATTCTTCAGAAAATTTTTGCCAAACATAGAGGTAAAGGTTATGATGATTTAAGTTTAACATTTAGTCCAGCTTCTTCGTTTGAGAAATTATACTCAAATGATGATGGAGATCTTGATTATAAATTTAACTTCATGAATGTGAGCATATACGAAAACTCTTCAAAAGGACCAACCTTATTATATGGTGATATTTTAGTATCTCTTATAGATAGAGATCCTAAAACAGGAATTCCTATTATAAATATTAATACTGGACGAGAATTATTCATAGATAAAAAATTTACAATGTCTAATGATTTTGTAGAAATTTCTACTAACGCAACCAAATTAAATGATTTATATACTTATTTAAGTTTAGAAGATTTGACCGATGAGCAAGGTGGTAAAGTTATCATTACAGATAGCAGTACTGGAACAAATTTTGAATTATTTGTAAATGACGAAGATATTTTAGATATAAAAGCTACTCAAAATCCTGGTAAGAATGAAGTTATTTTAAAATTAATTCAAACCGATGATAATGGTACAGTAATTACTAAAAAATATAGCGTTACTATAAAAGATTCTCAGGTTGTTACTAGTGCCTATTATGGTAATCTTGAAGGAGATTTATCTCTAAATATAAACGGCGAAAAAGCTTTTTATAAATTATTTATAAACGATTCTGAACAATTATCGACGGAAATAATTTCTTTTCCAAGATATGAATTATATAATAAACTAATTAATTCGTCAATGAAATTAACCAATGGTTCTGATGGCGAGAATGTAATAATCGATGATACTTTGAATATGTATGGTCCTGGTTCAAGTACTTCTCAAAATGCTAAACAATTATTAATAGATTTCTTTAGTTATAATTCGGAAATTCGAGAAGTAATGTATCCAAAATATGATTTCGATTATATAGCTGATTGGACAGAAGATTTCGATGTTATGACAAGTATAGTAAATTTAGCAGATGATATCGCATTTACAATACCAGTTACTTCGTTAGGTTATAGTACTTCCAGAGAGGAAGATATTATAAAAAGATCTCAGAATTTTTATGTTAATTCATTTAACACTTTAATTTACAGTGGTCAAGGAAATACTTTACATTTCGATGAGGGTTCGGGTTCTTATATATATATTCCTCATAGTTATATGGCGTTATTAATTAATCTTAGAATAGATTCCGAATATAGTATTACGGAACCTCCAGCAAATATTACTAAAGGTTCGTTATTAGAAAGTTCAGTAAAACTTTCATATAGTGTTACCTCAGAAGATATTGAAAAATTAAGAAATGCTCAAATTAATACTATTATTGAAGAAACAGATGGTACTTATGAAATTGATCAATTAAGTTCGTATAAAAAAGCTTCTAAATTATCTAGAATTAATATTATTAAACCTATACATAGAATGAGAAAAGATATTCCAAAACTTCTTAAAGAATTTATTCAAATAAAAGCACTTGGATCAAATATAACGGAAATAACTTCTATAGTTTCTAAATATATGGATAGGTATAGAATTTCTGCCGATAATCTTAAAGATGGTATTTTTCAAGATATTAAAATTAAAGTTTATTTCATAGAAGAAGAAAATCACCTAGTGGTGAGTATAACAATAAATCCAGTTGGAACTATAGAAACAATTAGTGTTCCAATTCAAGTTCAATAAAGGATAGACAATGGCTTTTAATGCAATTAGTTTTAATCAAGTTAGTTCCGCAGTGTATGGGAATAGATATCAGGGAGGTTCTAATTTAGAGAAGAATGCTCATCCTTTTATAAAAGGATATTTCTACGTAATTTTCGAACTACCTGAAATTTTTTCTCAAAATGATTCAAGTTCTTTATCCAATCTACTTTTATCTTCTGCTGAAAGTTATACTCCTCCAGGAGATAGACAATTAAAAACAGAAGATATTTTGGGTATGGGTGGAGTAGATAGTACATTTATAACTGGACAACAGATCGATAGAAACTTCAGTATTCAATATAAAGAATATTGGGGTGCTCCTATTTTCAGAATTCATCGACAATGGACTTCTATAATAGATCCATATAGTGGTGGAGCAATAAAACGATCTGCTACTGATAGTACTTCAAATTTCGAAGTACAATCATATAAAGGTAGAGTATGGATCATCCAAACTAAACCAGTTCTTGGTAATTCATCTAATAAATTTATTCTAGATGATATTATTAAAGTTGATTATATGGATGGTGTTTTTCCAAAAACGGATTTAAAATCAATATATGATTCCAATATCAATGATAACTCTTTAATTCGTCCAAACATTCAATATTCATCGGATGGTTTTCCATTGGATGAAACCAATGATAATATTAAAAAAGAAGCTCTGGATAAATTAAATGCTGCTTTATTAATAGACGATACTTTATCAAAACATTCGTACAATGTATTCGATAAATTAACAGACGGATAACAAGTTAACTAATTTTTATAAAACGTTGACAATAAAATATAAAAATTAGGAGTTCATATGACTTACGAATTAAAAGATATTGACGGTAATCCAGTAATCGTCCCACCATTAGAAAAAATGGATTATAAAGGTATTACTTTAGTTGGACGAGATACACCAAACTGGAACGAACCGTATCAACAAAATTTTATTAAACTTGTAGATAAATTAGAAAGTTTAGAAAAAATTTTAAATATAAAATAGAAATAACCAGTGGTATATACCACTGGTTATTTCCTGTCGTTAAACTAAATATAAGATATAATACAAAAGGATTAAAATGTTGAAGAGTAATCGAAAAATTGGAATAATTTTAGAGGAAGTTGATGAACTCTATCCAACAAAATATTTTGTAAAAATTCCTGTTTTAACTAATCAGAAAATATTGGTACAGAATGGGTTAACCTCGTATACCGCTGTGAATAACGGAGGTATTATAAATTATTCGGGAACTTATTTTCCATTACAAGCTGGTACCAAAGTTATAATAGAATTCCTCACCGAGGAATTAACAACCGGGAGAATAATTGGCATAGAAGATGATTCGATAGCGGTACCTCCAGGACAAACAAGAGAAAACTACTATTTGATTATGGAAACTAAAAATGGTTCTAAAGTTTATTTCGACGAATATAAAAATCGTTTTCATATATCAAATGCTAATAGAACTGATTTTTATATGGATGATCAATCAATTATTTTACAGACCTCGGATGAATCGAATACTCAAAAATCTTTTTTAGAATTATCTGAAAATGGATTTTTGATAAAATTTGGGGATAAAGCTTTAGTATTTAACGATTCTGGTTTTAGTATTTCCAGTAAAAATTCAAATACTTTTTTCAATATTACCGATAAAGGTATTGCTATGAAAGGAGAAGAATTCTTAAGTTTGGATACCCAGAAATTAGATATACGTGGGGAAAGCGTAAACCTACAAAGTCTTGGTAATTTTCATATTCGGGGATCGGTTTTAAACTTAACCGGTACTCAAAAGGCCTCTTTAAATTCAAGTGTTGTTCATATCGAGGGTTGGTTAAGTACTTATATAAAATCTGGTATGACCCTAAATCTAGAATCAAAAATTTTTTATAAAACCCAAAGTTTGGTATCCGATGAAATAAATTTAGCCTTTAAACATACGTATAGTTCGGTTGAATCCCGAGAAAGTTCCCTTTCTGCGGAAACGAGTACCTTTAAAGCAAATGCTATCAGTACTATCGCCAACGATGGTTTGGTACTAAATAATCTAGGGGTGGCCACTTCTGTTGCTCCAAGTTTGGCAACCTCCTTAAACGCTACTAGTTTATCATTAACCGGTTCTTTCACCGCGTTTGGCACATTTATGAGTACCGATAATATTGGTTCTTCTGTAGTTGGAGCCATTCTTACCGATAATTCTATAGCCGATTCTGCTTCAGTAGCCACACCAAAAGATAAATCAATGATTGGAATTCTTCCATATGATAATAAGACTTTTTTAAATAATTTAAAAGATTTAAATAGTACTTTTAAAAGGTCTTATTCCGACACGGTAACCGATTATTCGGCTTTAAAAACTCCAACTTTTAATAAGGATTTTAATGTATAATATAACCAATAATTTTTCTTTGGATATGGATGGATATGTTGAAGTAGCATATGTGAATCTTTTACCTAGGATAAATCCGACGGAAGAAATTATAAATAATGTTAATTTAGAAACGTCTATAACCTCGAATACTTCTAATACTTCTAATACTTCTAATACCACCAATATAAACAATTATAATTTCCATTGTGATATAAAATTTGATATTTCTATTGATTTAGATTTCCCAGATATTTCGAATTCTACTCCAAACTTAAATCTTTTTAAAAAAGCTGATCAATTAAGTGCGGAAATATCAAATTTAAATGATACGATAATAGATTTAATTAAATCTATGGATTGTTGTGGTGTTTCGGATGAATACAATAAAACAGTAGTTCCTATTTTTAGATATTTGGCCAGTACCGAGGACCATACTGATTGTGGAAATTCCCCAAATATTAATAATTGTGGACCTTCTGGAAATTTCCTACAAGAAATTTTAATAATTATTAAAGATATTACCAAGACTTATACTAAGATAGAACCATTATTTTGTATGATTTCTCCAATTCCTGGTAATCCTTGGCTACCTATAGATTTTAATTGGATGGCTCCGATTTTACCATATATTCAAAGTTTTCAGCAATTGATGGATCAAATAATGTCTGGTTCTTTACTAGATATGATTATAGATCCAATTAAAAATTTAAATAGAAATTTAAAAAATTGTAGTACCCGAACATCAAGTAATAATATAAATAATCATTTAATAGATAAAGAAAATGCTGAAAAAATTATTAAACTATTGGAAGACGATAAAACATTAGCTAATGGTGATTCGAGCTTGGATAAGAACCCAGATTTTTTAACATATGAAGAATTATTAAAAAAGAATCTAACAGATATTAATAATTCTCTTGATCAGTCTAAAGCTTTAATTCCTTCGACAAGTGTTTCAAATACTTCTTTGGGTTTTTCCAATGCGGATATAATAACTATTGAAAATTATTATGCTCGTAATAAAACAGATTCAGTATGTAATTGTATTTTAAAATATACCGGAACGGATATAAAAATTCCAAAAATCCCTAAAGCCACGATAAAAATTCTCCCACTTAGTACCGAAGAATGTTTTTTAGAAAATATAAATGATTTATTAAAATATACTGATGAAATGGCATATTCTATAAAATATTCCGATGTTGTATTTGATTTAAATTCGAAAGATAATATAGTATTTTCAAAAAATCTTATTACTGATATAAATTTTATAAATAATTTTAAAACATATATTGAAAATAATGGAGATACTAAAACTTATTATACAATCGATGCCTTAAACACTATTTCAGATTCTCGATTAAATCCGTTTACAGCTGATCTAGATATAGAAGAATTTGCAAATAAACTTGAAGAAGCCTTACCTCCATTTTATTTCGAATATACAGATAAACAAGAATATATTATAAAAACTATAAATTCATATAATGATTTTTTGGATTTTAATGAATTTGGAATAAATATTAATTTAAATACTGGATCCGGGAAACCAAGCGAAATCCTTTCTACGAACAGAGCTTTTATAAACGAAATAAAAAAGATTAATAAATACGAAGATGATATTAATAATAAAATAATCGAAATAGAACGAACAGATTATCTTAATTTTTTAAAATATAAAGATTTGGCTTTAATTGAGTTTCAAAAAATAAAATTAGATAATTCTATAACAGCTTTAAAAATAAAACAATTGTATACTGATATTTTTGGAACCTATTTAAAACCGGATATAAATATAGATTTATTAGATAACCGAATATTTGAAAAGTTATTAATAAATATAGATATTCTGGATAGTGATCTTGGGAAAATATGTTTGAATTATGTATCTGATCGAAAAAATTTAACATATTACGGTACGGAAAACCTCTACGAAAAATATACACAGGAAATTGAATTAGCTATGTATGGTTTAATAGCTATTATAGATAAATATCAAATTATATACGATTTTCCAGAATTCGATATTACTTCCGAGGATATAAATAATCTAACTGAACTTTGTAATAATAATGAATATTATGAAGAATTAGGAAAATTATATAATGTCAAATTCGTACCAGAATTTATAAATTATTTTTTCGAAAATAATTATCCAATCTATAAAGATTTATCCGGATATATTATTTTCGATACTGATTATAAATTACAACTTGAAGAAATTTCGAAAAAATTAAAAGCCTCTATACCAGAATTAACTATTGCTGGGACTTTAGAAAATAATTGGATATATTATAATATAAAACTTTTGCAATGCGAGGAATATAAATTAACTTTATTCGAAATACTTGATAGTAATGTAGCTTATGAATTTTACCTTTCCGACTTTCCAAAAATTGATTGTTCATGTGAAAAAGTTATATGTACCATGTTACAAACTATTTTAAATAAGATATTAACTTATATAAATACATTTGTATCTTGGATAACTCAAATGGTTGTAGATTGGCTGGTTCCAAAATGGTTACGAGCAGTTATAGATCTAATAATATATAAATTAAAATGTTTATCTAAAATTACGAATATGAATAAAAATTTGGATTTAATTGATTCCACTTATAAAAACATTCTAATGTCTTTAAAAACTAGAGTGTCTGCTTATCCTTATGAAAATTGTACCAATTCCCTTTTAGATTCGGCTCTTCAAAAATTAAATGAAAAGTATTTACCAGATACAATTAATTCAGATAATGATTCATTAGCGTTACCAAATATAATAGATTCTGATAAAATAGAAAATGAATTAGAAAGTCATAACCTTTCGGTAAATTTTGTAGATATAAATAAATTACCTATAGATTATTGTACTTTGGAAGAATTAAAGTTTATAAATATTAAAATAGAATATGATATCGGAGCGGAAATTAATAAAATATTATTGGTAGATAAATTAAACCCACAGAACGAATTTAATATTTTACAAAATGCAAGTGAAAATTTAATATATGATAACCAAATTATTTATATTAAAAATATACCACTTGATAATATTTTATCCGGAGAATTAAAAATAATTGTTACCAGTTATAAAAGCTTTGCTGAAGTAAAGGAAATAACAGAAGAGGATACTTTAAGTATTATAGATTTTATAGAAAAAGATATATTATTACAAGATTATATAACTAAAGATCAAAATATATTTTTAGAAGAACATAAGGATACTTTAGAAATTCTTTTTAAATTGGATGATATTTCCGAAACGTTATTGATGGATAATTATATTTCGGAAATTATTTTATTCGATACTTTACCAACTACTGATTTGGAAAATATAATTATTACTGATTTTTCAAATGTTATTTATAATCCAGAAACCGAATATTTTTCCTTGGTATATGATTGTTCTAATTTTTTTCCAGAAGGACGAAATATAAATTGTAATATCAATTTAAAATCGGGGATTACTTTAAACGATTCAATCTTTTGTCAAAAGTCGATATTGGACGATACTGATATTTTATCAGAACTAAACGAAAATACCGATTTGGAAAATGTTATATATTATTCACCAGGAGTATTTAAACCAATAAATGATAATATAGTTTTTAAAAATGATATGGATGATATTAAAATTATAGATATTAATTTAAATTCTCCTTTGATATTTAATTGTTTAAATGGTACCTCGGTCAATATAAATTATTTAAACGAAGAATTTAAAGATTTTTGGATAGAAACGGAGCGGATTCCAAATGAAATTAATTAAAATTACGGAAAATGATTATTTTTTAAATACAGAAAAGATTTTACAAACTCGGATAAAAGAATTGGAATTGATTCCAATTCTTTCTAAAATTTTATTATTAGATGAAAATACTCAAATATATAACACACTGAATTTAAATAATACGTTTATACTAAATTTATGTTTTGATAAAAATAATTTAAATTATAATTTAAATATTGATTTGGAATTTAAGTTATCATTCGGTAATGATATTATTACGCGTAAAAAAACTTTTAGTATTAATAATATAAAAGAAATTAATAATAATGGGTGGTATTCGTGTTATATTTATTTCGACGGTATAGATGAGAATATATGTACCGAAATAACAAATATGAAAATTTATCTAAATGATACTTTTTTAAAACAAATTGATTATTTAAATCATACTAAATTATACGAATATACCTTAAATTTAAAACCAATCGATAATACAAATAATACCCTAATATATGGAAATAATTTATTTAATGATTATGATTTGGAAAAAGTATTAACACAATTAGAAACCGATTTTTATAAAAAAACTTATACTATTAGCAATACCAAGATAAATAATTTTGAATATTACAAAAAAATATTATTATTCGAAAGTACTTTAGATATTTCAATTTCGATAGAAGAAATAATTGATAAATGTATTCCTCTATTAAATAATAAAAATAATAAAAATTTTTTATTTGATACTAATATAAATACTGGAAATATAAAAGTTATTCTAAAACATTTAGATAATTATTATCAAATTTATTTTGATATCGATTTAAATAAATTTAATTATAATAAAATTGATAATATTAATAATACTGATAAAAATAATATAATTAATTTATTTAATTATGATAATTCGATTAATATTCTGGATGATAATTATTTACAAATAGTTAACAATTTAACTCTTAATGAATATAATCTGATTCCAGAAACCAATATTAATAAAATTATGGAAGCTGTTGCGTATTCTGTTGGCACTGCTACAATATACGTTTACTAAAATAATAAAGGATTATAATGGCTAATTTACAAACACTAGTTTTAAATTTAAATAATTTAGATGGACAAAAATATCCAAAATATTTTTCAATTACCGATGTTGCGGTACCTCTTATTCCAGATTTAGATGTATCCGAGGTATCATTTTGGTATCAGAAAGATATAGACGCTTTTCGACAAATAGATGCCGAAACTGTAGAATTCACATGTATTGTAGAAGATGTTGATAATAATAATACTACCAAATCGATCGTTTTATTTTTTTCAGATGGTACTCCATTTTTATTAGGAGTATTATTAAACGAAATATCTAAAAATAATAAAGTTATCGTAAATATTCAATTTAAAATATCTACTCTTAATACTGCGGGGATGACTATACATTTTGATTTGATAGATATAGATAAAAACCAAGAGGGATTATTATCTTTAAATAATTTGGTAACCTTAGGAAATCAAATTACAAAAAATACAACTTTATTAAATAAAATATATTTGGAAAATGTTCTAGATACTCCAGAAATATCTTCTGATATATTTACACTATAGGATTAATTATGAATTTACAGGAATTAAATAATAATGTGCGTATATTATTATCAAATGGGTGGAATATTTTAACATTCTTAAAAGATTTTACAACTGCTGATAAAGAATCAGACGCTACCATAATTTTTATACAAGAGGATTTAAACACCGTGAGTGTTACTTATCCTTCGGTATCTAAAATTGTTTCTCAGTTTGATGATTTATCTAAATTTATTGGTCCTGAAGGTCCACAAGGTCCAGAAGGTCCACAAGGTCCAGAAGGTCCTCAAGGTATTCAAGGTCCGGAAGGCCCGAGAGGATATACTGGACCCCAAGGAGATGCTGGACCAGAAGGTCCTCAAGGTCCTCAAGGTCCTCAAGGAGAAATTGGCCCAAGAGGATTAAATGGAGATACTGGTCCTCAAGGTCCTCAAGGTATTCAAGGTCTTGAAGGACCACAAGGACCAGAAGGTCCACAAGGACCGGCTGGATTAGACGGTAAAGATGGTATTGATGGGGAAACTGGTCCTCAAGGTCCAGAAGGTCCAGAAGGTCCACGTGGTCAACAAGGACCAGAAGGTCCACAAGGCCCTGAAGGCCCTGAAGGTCCTCAGGGTCCAGAAGGCCCCGAAGGTCCTGAAGGTTTACAAGGACCGGAAGGTCCGGAAGGAGTCCAAGGACCTCAAGGTCCAGAGGGTCCTCAAGGTCCTCCAGGGGATACATCGTATGATGCCGGAACTTTAAATGGTTTTACCGATGAAGATTTTCTAAAATCAAAAATATTAAATAATTTGGGTTTATTCGATGTGGCCGAAATATACGATTTAGCTTTACCAATAGAAGATTCCGATTATTATTATAATCTATTTTCTTCAGATACTAATTTTATAATTAATTATATGTTGACCGACGATTCGGAAGACGCCGAGGATGATATCTTAGTAACTGAGGCTTTAAATATTAACGCAGATGCCGGAACGGTAAATGTATTTGGTAAAAACATATTGGATTTCACTGATTTCCGAACAGCATATCAAGCAGAATTGGAGTAATATGAATACGTTTGAAATAATAGATAATTATTTTTATGGTTGGTTAAAGAATTCTGAGGATGGGTACTCTGGAGTATTTTGGGAAACCGATTCATTAAATAGTTTAAAACCAAAAGTAATTTATAATGGTGTTACAGATATCCCATCTGAATTTGAAAACGATGGAGTATTACTAAATAATAATTGGGTAGTTAATGAATTTATTCGTTGGACCAAAGAAAATGAGATGGGGTTCTGTTCCATAGATGGCACATGGACATTTAAAATAGATAAATTTAAAAATGCTTATATTTATAATAATTTAAATGTTCTTGGTGATATTACTGCTCAAACTTTTACTGGGGATGGATTTAAATTAAATAATTTAAATGCTTCTTCGTTACAAGGAGTCATTGGTAATAATAATTTACCTGATCTTATACATTCTGATATTTCTGGTACTGCCGAATTTGCTAAAAATCTGAAATCCGATTCCACCATTTCCATAGTTGGTGGAGTATCTGGTAAATTTAAATTTACAGGATTAGATCAGGAAGTATTGCTTTTAGTAAACGACGATAGTCATAAACACGACGAAAGATATTTTTCAAAAACTGAGATAAGCGACAAATTTTTATCCAAAACGGATACTGCTAAAAACTCAGAGAAACTTGGAGATAAAACTCCAGAAGAATATGTGCTTAAAACAGAAATACAAAAATATGAAAATAAATTAAATGATATTTTAAATTTAAGTAGTGATGATTTAAATTCGTTTTACGAAATTGTTTCTTTAATTAATGATAAATCAAAAACGATTTATTCGAAAATTGAGGATTTAGATTTAAATGTTCAAAATGAAATAAAAGAACTTTTAAATTCGCAAAGTGAATTAGAGGAAATTATTAAAGAAGAATATCTTCGAGCTATAACCGAAGAGGAAAAATTATTATCTTTAATAGAACTCAATAAAGCAAATATTTTTTTAAAATTTGATGAAAATAATAAAAAATTAAAAGAGTCCTTTGATCAAATAACTGATCAAATAAATGAACTTAATTCTCATGTATCTGCAACTGAACTTAAAATAGAGGATAATATAAACGATTTTAAAAGTACATTAACTTCTATTAATAATAAATATGATGAATTAAATTTAAAAATCGATATGCAAAAAACCGAATTAAATCAACTTTTAACTGAATTAAAAAATAATTTAGATATTCGCGAATCAAATATATTTAAAAATATAACTACTGAGCAGACTAGGGCAGAAGAAAAAGAAAAGGAACTTGAGGAAAATATAAATATTCAAGCTTCTCGAATTAACGATATTCTTAATTTAAGTACTGATGATAAAAATTCATTTAAAGAAATAGTTGACTTAATCAATTCGGTCGATTTAGAAAATGACGATAATCTTATAAATTATAAAATTAATACTGATAAAAATATATCTGATCTTAAAGATAAAGACAGTGATTTACAAAATCAGATTGACGATTTAAATGATTGTTGTTTAAAGACCAATGCTATCATATCTTCGGAAATACAAAAAATATTAAAAACCGAAAATGATTTAGTCTTAAAAATAAATGATTATATATTGTTAAATGATACTACAATTGAAAATAATAAAACCGAGATAGAAAATAAATTAACCGATTTAAAAACATCTATTTCTTTATTAGATGCTAAAATAATTTTAAAACTAAATGATGAAATTAATCGTTCGAAAGCAGCGGAAGAATTATTAACTGAACGTTTAACTACGGAAGAGGGTTTGGCTAGAAAAAACGAATTCGAATTACAAGAAGCTATTCAAGAAAATAATAATATTATTAAAAATCAAATCGTAGAATATCAAACTTTTAAACAGGTGATCGAGGATCGTTTAATAACTATCGAAACACATATTATTGAAAATTCAGACAATATTGTAAAATTAGAAAATCAGTTTTCCGAACAATTGGATAATTATTTAACTACTGTAAATTCGACAATAGATAATTTAAAATTAATTATTGATAATAATAAGTTAGATTGTGAAAAAAGTATAACCGAATGCGAAAATAATACCGATACTCTCAGAAACGAATTAAATACGGAACGTTTGCGAATAGACGAAATTCTCAACTTAAGTGAAGAGGATAAAAATTCTTTTCGTGAAATAGTCGATTTAATCAATTCTGTTGATTTGGTTAACGATCAAGCTTTTGGTAATTTTGTATCGAAAACTACAGAATCTATTTCAAATCTTAATAATAATTTAGATAACGAAATTCAACGAGCTACTACTAAAGAAGACGAATTAGAAAATGAGTTGGTTAATGAAATCAGACGAGCTACTAATAAAGAAGACGAATTAAATACAAATGTATTGACTATCGGTGATTTATTAAAAAACGAAATTTCGGAAAGAATTAATGAAGATCAATTAAGATATTTAAAATCGGAAACCGATACAAAATTTTTATTTAAAAATGAAACCGCTATAAATTCAAATAAATTAAATAATGAAGATGCGGAACATTTTAAAGAAGCTTATTTAAAAGCGGTTGGAGAAATATCCAAAACAAGTGTTTATAAAATATATAAAGAAATACTTCCTATTTATTGGGATGATGATCGAAAAATAAATTTTTCAATCCTGTCGTATACTCCTATGGGAAGTATAATAGATCTGACAATTAATACCAAAACGGAAAATATTACGATTAACGATTTAATTAATCAGGCCGATAAAAGAATAGATTTTTTACCAGATGATAACAGAAAGTCAGATACAATTATTGTATCCTATTTAATACAAGAATATATAAATTAAAAGAAAGGTATTGATTATTATGCTACCAAGAAGATATTTTAATATTAAAAAATTTGAAGATGGTGACGAAAATGGGGATGTAACATATGCTCGGGAGACGTCTCGAGCAAAAATAAAAACACCAAAAATAAAAACACCAAAAATAAAAACACCAAAAATAAAAACACCAAAAATATGTAAAAAAATAAAAGTACCAAAAATATGTAAAAAAATACATAAAAAAATACTCAATAAATTCGGCGTTTTTAAATAGTTTGTTTAACACTAAACTAATTGATAAGGTAGGAATACTCCTATCTATATTATAATTCATAAGGATAATTTATGGCTATTACTAAAATTAGACAATATGGTACAAGAACCGTACCATTGTTAAAAGATCGTGTTTCGTATGGAGACATCGTTAACGATACTAGTATAGGTGGTACAAGTGTTCCGGCATCTGCTGAAACAGTTAAAACTTTAAAAACTGAGTTAGACGTTGAAATCGCAGATAGAGTTCAACAAGGTATTGATTTAGTCGATGGAGCTAGTACCAATGGTAATACAATGGGAAAACTTGAAGTACTTGTTGGTACAACTGCAGAAGCTAACGCAGAAGCATTGGCTAAAGAAATCGAAGATAGAAATGCTGCTATTCAAGTAGAGACTGATAGAGCAGTTGCTGCCGAAGGTGTTGTACAAGCTAATCTTGATAAAGAAGTAGCTGATAGAGTTTCAGCTGTAGACTCTCTTAATAGTTCATTAACTGCTGCTATAACAGCTGAAACAGATAGAGCAGTAGCTGCTGAAACAATCAATAAAGATGCGATAACTATTCTTAATAGTGATTCAAGTGTTTCTGGTTCTGTAGACGCAAAAATTGCTGTAGAGTCTGCTCGTGCTATTGCAGAAGAGCAAAGAATCGAAGCAGAACTTATAGAAGAAATTGAAATTCGTACCGAAGGTGTAGCTCTTAAAAGTTATACTGATGATGCGGTAGCTGCTGAAAAAGCTCGTGCTGAAGCGGTAGAAGCTTCAAATTTAACTGCTATTAATAACGAAGTAAGTACAAGAACTTCTGAAATTGAAAGAGTTGATGTACGTATCGATGACCTTGGTACTGCTATGGCTGATAATAGATCGGTTGTAGATGCTGCTATCGCTACTGAAGCAAGTACTCGTAGTACTGCGGATACAGCACTTTCTGATCGTCTTAATGCTGTAGAAAGTTCTATTATTGGTGGAGTTGCTTGGAAGGGTTCTCTTGATGATATGGCGGCACTTGATGCTCTAGTAGAAGATGATTTAATTGCTGGTCAGGCTTACTATGTAGTAGCTGAAAAAGATGTTTTTGTAGTATTAGAAGGAACTCAAGGTGATTATATCCCAGAAGGTTTTGAAAATAAATCATTCCTAAAAATTGCTGATTTTAAAGAACTTAGTGGTCTAGTAACTGCTGAAAAAGCTCGTGCTTTAGCTGCGGAAGCTGCTTTAACAGCTGCTCTAGATAAAGAAGTTGCTGATAGAATTGCTGAAATTTCTAGAATCGAAGGTTTAGTAAATACTGAGAAAGATCGTGCTTTAGCTGCGGAATTAGTTAATACTAATGCTATTGCTCAAACTATCGAAGATTATCAAACTGCTGATACTGCGGTAAGAGCCGAATTTGCTGCTGCTGATACGAGTTTAAATGACCGTATTACTACAGAAGTTGATTCACTTAATAATAGAATGGATTCTGCGAGTGAATCATTCGCTACAGCTCTTCAAGTAGAGACTGATAGAGCGACTACAGCAGAATTAGCTAATAAAGATGCTATCAGTATTCTTAATAGCGATGACACCATTTCTGGTTCTGTAGATTTCAAAGTAAAAGTTGAGAAAGATCGTGCTTTAGCTGCTGAACAAGTTATCGCGGATGCTTTAGCTCAAGAACTTCTTGATCGTACTGCTGATGTAGATGCTGAAGAAGATCGTGCTTTAGCTGCTGAACAAGTTATCGCGGATGCTTTAGCTCAAGAAGTTCTTGATCGTACTGCTGATGTAGATGCTGAAGAAGCTCGTGCAAAAAATGCAGAAGATGCTATCAATACGAAATTAGACGTTATTAACTCTGATAAAACGGTTGTTGGTTCTATTGCTAATGCTCAATTCGAAGCTCAGGTTTATGCTGACCATTGGATTCCAATGATGAAACTTGAAGGTATGGATGGTTCTTTAACTGTTGATGGAGACGATGTAACTGTTACATATGTTCCAATGACTGATGGTATCATTTATGGTGAGGTTATCGTATATGATCCAAGTAATGGTGATGCAATTGCGGTAAACGTTAAATCAATCGCTGGAAATGTTATCACTCTTGATACTACTACAGAAAATGAATTTGATGGTTTTGCTTGTAAAGTACAGTATATGTTTAAAGAAGGTGACCAAGATGGTGCTGGAATGGGTGTAGCTGGTGAAGGTGGAGCTGGAGAATAATTTCTCTTTAATTTATCCTTAGCGTAAGCTAAGGATAAATTCCTGTCGTTAAATTTTAGAAAATAAACGGATAACTATTGATAGTTAACTATCAGTACACACACTATGAATAGTTAACTATCAATAGTTATTCGTTTTATAAAATTCCTAGCTAACAGATTTTAAAATAAACTTAAATTCTGTTCTTGGATCCCCTATTTACCGGTGCTATCAGTGTTTGAAAAATTAACTATTTCTTAAATTTTGGTTTTTAAAAATTTTTAAAAAACCAAATAACTAACATACGACACTTAGTTAACTATTCATAGTGTGTGTACTGATAGTTAACTATTAATAGTTATCTCTTAAAACCTATCATAAACTAAATTATTAAAAATTAACTAAATAATATAAATTAAAAAGGATTAAAAAATGATGGTAGATCCAATTTTAGGTAAAGCAATTTGTGAAAAATTCACGGATATTGATAATACCTTAGATCGAATAAAAAATGAAAATGTTTTGATAGATATCGAAACTGATAAAAATATAAATTTCATGTTAAATCATTTCAATAAATATGATTTGGAACAATTTAAAAATTTAATTGAAACTAAGAACTTAAAAAGCGATGAAGAATATATAATTTTTGAAGATGGTGTAAAAACGCTTACTTTTAAGTACGGTTTTTATCAACCAAATACTTTCGAATTGGGTCCAATTCAATTTTATAACGGAAGACGAATATCTTTTAAAACTCCTGATACTACTACTCAAGGAGCGGATTGGGGAATTTATTACTTGGATGATAATTCCAAGGTCGAATTCAATTTAAATAAGGATGTTATAATTTCTTGGTATCCTGATGAATTTTTTACATCTCCTCAAGAAACGTTTTTTGTGGATAGGAAAATTTTTGGAAATAATGAAATTCCGGAAACCACCAGATTATTTGATTTAGAAAATATTATTTTATCGGTTCCAACTCCAGACACATACGCAGTACATAGATTAAACTTATTTTTTAACACTATGCAAAATACTATGGAAAATATTGGAAATATTAAATATAATGCTATACTACAAGCGAAAGAAAATTCATTTGGTGAAAAATTTACCGAATTTCAAATAGCTAATAAACAATATATGGTTAATAAAGATAATGTAATTTTTTTAGTAAATGTTATAAATGATGATGGAACAATAGAGGAAATTAACGAAGAAATTGGTACTACCTTAAATACGGAAATAGGGAAAATAACAGTAAATAATTATTCATTATATTTTAATATGTCAATCTATGTTTATCAAGATGAGTTAATACCATATGGTAGATATTATCCAGATAATTCGTATTTTAATATAGAATTAGTAACTGAAATACCATTCGCTGAATTAAGTATACTGGATGGTATTAATTATAATATAGATACATTTAAAACTCCTAGTGACTCAGTACAAGATTTGAAAATTAAAAGAGTGTCCGAGGACATCCCTTTAAAACGAGATGGCGATGGATATAGATTAGATAACGGATCTGATTATAAAAATTTAAAGAAGAATACTATAGATATGTCTTATAATAGTAACTCTTCGGGATCGCAGAGTGTTTTATTTGGAGAAGAACATACGGAAACGGGAAGTTTAAATAATGTTTTTGGATCTATTAATACTGTAGATGGTAACGAAAATACGGTTTTTGGAAAATATAATAAATTAACAAATGGCTATTTAAATACTATAATTGGTCAAAGCAATATTGCCGATGGCAATGATGGAAGATTAAAACAAAATTTAGCCAATGGTTATGAATTAGGGATATTTGGAAATTATAACACGGTGTATGGAAATCGGTCCTATGTTACCGGAGAATATAATTTAATTTCTGGAAATTATAATGGAAGTACCACTAAAAATTCGGTAGTTATTGGTTATAATAATGTTGCTTTTAATAATGAGTTGGTATATATAGAATCCGTTGAATATGGCGACAAGGAATTAATTGATGGAATATATTATCAATTAGCGACTGTAAAAATTATTTACGAAATTGATTTTGATAACGATGATATTGGTATATACGGTATTTATTCGGCCGAGACTAGAACTGCAAGTTATTCACCAAAGATATTTAAAATTTTAGACGTTAAATCCGGAACCGAGTTAGTTTTGGGATTACTTGGAGGGAATATAAATCCTTTCTGGGGCTTATCTTTCGAAACGAAAAATACCAATTATATTTTTGGTACTAATAATATAAGCAATGGAAATAATGCATTAACTTCTGGTTCTTCTAATACCAATAATTCTGAATTATCTGCAATTATTGGAGAAAATAATATAAGTTCTAAAAATATTTTTTCTCCTGAAAATGATTTTACCGCAAGTAAATCAGAAGACGATACCGATGAAAGTTTTGGATATACAAAAATAACTTTTACCAAACCAAATGCATCTAACAATTATAATAAAGATGAATATATATTTTGTAAATATAGAATACCAGTTAGTTCAAAAACAGTGACAATACATATTAAAATATTGGAACAACTTACTTCGGAAAACAGTATTATAATGGAAATACCTTTTATAAGAGATAGAGAAATTATAAGTATATTTAAATGGTACAATGATTCAACCGATTTTAATAATTCTTCCTTTATTTTTGGCTCGGCTAATATATCAACATCTAATAATTCTTTAACAAGTGGTTATGGAAATATAAATAAAGGTGATTATTCTATAGTTTTTGGAAAAAGAAATATTTCCCAATCCAATTATCAATTATTAACCGGTAAATATGGCAAATATAATTTAGACTATTCAAGTGATTTAATGTTTGGTGTTGGGGTAGGTAAATGTTTAGGTACAAGTATCGATAGAAAAAACGGTATTGAAGTTTATCTCGATGGTATGGTAATGGCTCCCGAATTAAATCTAGACCATTTTTTATATAATAATCCAAAAACATTAGTAACTTTAGAATATTTAAAATATTTTGCTGGGAATAATATAGATAATATAGAATCATTAAAAACAGATGTTGAATCTAATACTAATAATATAGAATCATTAAAAACAGATGTTGAATCTAATACTAATAATATAGAATCATTAAAAACAGATGTTGAATCTAATACTAATAATATAGAATCATTAAAAACAGATGTTGAATCTAATACTAATAATATAGAATCATTAAAAACAGATGTTGAATCTAATA
>Ga0256828_1000259_pt1 | contig 36585 bp, 38 predicted proteins | sample CV88metaG_FD_185993 | JGI IMG/M metagenome (GOLD analysis project Ga0256828, IMG submission 185993) | Hydrothermal vent microbial communities from East Pacific Rise, Pacific Ocean - CV88 | ecosystem: Environmental > Aquatic > Marine > Hydrothermal vents | place: Pacific Ocean: East Pacific Rise...
AAAAATAGATATAATAGCGCATATAGTCGTTTTGGAAGGATATGCATTATGCCAAATCTAAAAATCTCCAACACCATCACCCTTGACGAGAACGAAATAGAGATACGTGCCATACGGGCGCAGGGTTCAGGTGGGCAGAAGGTCAACAAGGTCTCTGCGGCGATTCATCTGCGTTTTGACATTGCCGCCTCCTCTTTACCTGATGTCTACAAAGAGAAACTGCTCTCCCTCAAAGACAAACGTATCACCAAAGAGGGCATCATTGTCATCAAGTCCCAACAGCACCGGAGTCAGGAGCAGAACAGGGAAGAGGCACTAGAGCGTCTGGTGGAGCTCATCAAGAGTGTGAATGTGGTGCAGAAGAAGCGTGTGCCTACCAAACCGACGAAGGGCTCTGTGAAGAAGCGGTTACTCTCCAAAAAGAAACACTCGAACAAAAAAAAGTTGCGTGGAAAAGTGAAAGATATGTAGGGACAACCCCATGTGGTTGCCCTTTTGATGAAACAAAAGCTATAATCATAAAAAAGGAAAAAAGATGCTCATACGAAGCGGAAAGATACAGTTTTTGTTCTGGACGGCATTTTTTTCGGTGATGGTCTATCTGTGGCTGGTTGTGGTGGGGTTGCAGACATTTGTACTGCCCGATGAAATGCCCCTTGAAATTCCTCAGAATGTGATTACGCTAATGTTTCTGCTATATGGATTGCTTATAGTACTTATTCTTGCAGGTACGATTGTCGCAGCGATGATAGACAACAAATTCTACCAAAAACTTTTTGGAGGTTTCATCATCGTGGCGTTCGTAACATTCCTTGGGGTCAAAGGGATGTTCGGTTGAGACGGTGGCAAAAAGGAGAGGGATAACGATGCAATATTACGACGATGAACAGAACCACAAAGCGGCGCTGCTGCTTTTTTACCTGATGCAGGGTGTGATGCTGCTGATCGTGTACGGTTTTGTCTATACCTCTTTTGTCGCGGTGGGACTTGCCTCGGCGAAATACGGTTTAACCGTTATGGCCTATATGCCGGAGGTGGCGGCACTGGCTGCTTACCCTATGGTGCTCTACAGAACAAGAAAGATGTTCCACCGCGGCCGTATGCTGCGTGCTGCGGCATGGATGACGGGGTGGGCTTCGCTCATTATTGTCCTGCTCTATGCCCATCTTTCTCAGCTGGCGGGAGTATAATACGCTATTTTAAAAAAAGAGGCCTGTTTGATACGATTTTTCCCTCCGAAGCATCAGAAAGTACTGAAACTCTCCATCCCCGCGGTCATCAACTCCCTGCTCGATATGCTGCAGGTTATTACCGACCTGATCATGGTGGGGCGCATCTCGGCTTTTGCCGTTGCGGCGGTGGGGCTTGGGCTGCAGTCGCTCATGTTCATTTTTGCCATACTGACTGTACTCAATGTAGGGACATCGGCACTGCTTTCCCGTTTCGTTGGAGCCCAACGTCTCAAGCGTGCATCACTGGGACTTTCAACACTGCTCCGCTTTGCCTTTTTCCTGAGTATTCCGGCAATGGTTGTATGGTATTTTCTGGCTTCCCACATCTATCGTTGGTTTGGAACAGTACCTGAAGTTGTTACTTTGGGAGAATCCTATGTACAGATGCTGACATGGATGATGCCGTTCATTTTCATGAAGCTGGTTTTTGTTTCTGCGATGAATGCCGCAGGAGATACCAAAACACCGATGAAAGTGAAAACTGTCTCTATTGTTTTGAATGTTGTTTTAAATTACCTCCTGATTTTCGGAAAGTACGGTTTTCCGGAACTGGGTGTGCTGGGTGCGGCGATCGGTACGGTGATCGTCAATATTTTGGAGTTTGGGGTTTATCTTTTTCTCTATTTGCGAAACCATACGCCCTATGCACCCGTATGGCACCACTCCAAGCGTCTTTTGAGTCGAGCCCTGAAAGTGGGAATCCCGGCTTCCGTTGAACGGGCATTGACATTTGGAAGTTTTATGCTTTTTACTGCTATCATCGCCAAGTACGGGACAGAAGTGTTGGCTGGCTACCAGATAGGTCTAAGGGTGGAGGGGCTGGCATTTATGCCAGGTATTGGTTTTACTATTGCGGCAATGGCATTGATGGGGCAGGGGTTGGGAGCGAAAAAGCCCGAACAGTCCAGAGAAGATGTTCTTCTGGTACTCAAGTATGCTTCGGGATTGATGTTCGTACTCTCTTTTTTTATGATTTTGATGCCGGAAAAGATTGTATGGGCATTTACCAATGATGCCGGGACAATCGAAGCAGCCAGTCTCTACTTGCGTATTGTTGGCGTATCCCAGATTCCCCTGGCTTTTAGTTTTGTACTTTCCGGGGCACTCCGGGGTGCCGGAGATACCCGAAGAACGCTCAAAATCAACCTTGCTTCTTTATGGTTTGTACGTATTTTGCCGGCATTTTTCCTCTCCTACGCTTTCCATAACATTCTGCTGGTATACCTTGCCATGATCTCCGATACGTTTGTAAAAGCTGCATGGTTGTGGATCACTTTTCAAAAAGGAAACTGGCAGAAGATCAAAGTATAGTTGTAACGGGGTTGTATGAGAGCTGTGTTATAATGGGCGCTGTAAAACTTTAAAAATGAGAAATGGTCATGATGAAAAAAAATATTATTTTAATAGGCTTTATGGGGGTAGGCAAGGGGACGACTGCACGTGCCTTTGCAAAGAAATACGGGGTGTACAATATCGATACCGATGATCTTATAGAATCCAAGGAGAACAAAGAGGTCAAAAGGATTTTTGAGAAGAAGGGTGAAGCCTATTTCCGTACCTGTGAACAGCAGACCGCAGACTGGATAGAGAAGTGTGTCAAAAGTACGCTCATCTCCTGCGGCGGCGGCTTTTACAAAGTAAACAATCTCAAAAAGCTTGGAACGGTCGTATTGCTCGATGCTTCCTTCGAGTGGATACACAACCGTCTCAAAACAGCGAAGAACAGTAAATCGAAACTGGCAAAACGCCCGCTTTTCTCTGATGAAAAAAAGGCTAAAGCTCTTTATAAAGAGAGAGAAAAAGCGTACAGAAAAGTGGCCGATGTCATCGTCGATGTAGAGAAACTGTCACTGGAAGAGCAGCTGAAGTACATCGCGAAAAAGTGCGGGGTGAATTAGGAGGAAGATGTAGGTCGTATTGCCCTCAATACGACATCGATTATTGCAAAAAATAATATTTTGTATGCTTTCACAGATCATTTTGTGATTGATAGAGTTGTCGCATTCGGGAGAATACGACCTACATATCTTTTTGTATGGTCTGCTTTTCCCAATACTCCAATCCTTTGAAGATCCCCGTCAGTATTCCGAAAATCAGCATGGTACTTCCCATACAGTAGGGTACCTGCTCCCTAAAAGGAACAGGAGATTGTGAAATAGTAAAGATGATGTATCCCCAGACTACTAATGTGGTAATGCCAAGGATTCGTTTTGTCCAGTTAATCAGTATGATCATTTTTTCTTTTTTCATATCGGTATTTTATCCTAATTCGATATAATTCAACCAATAAATTGATTCAAGAGATTCTATGCAAAGATTTGAAACATATCTTACGGAAAACCTGCCGAAAGTACCAAGTTTTCACCCCGTTTATGAAGATGCGCTGGGGGTGATGCTTGAAGCGGGAGGAAAACGTTTTCGTCCGATGCTGCTTCTGAAAGTGGTGGATGCCTATGAACCGTTGCTATTTGACTCTGCACTGCCTGTGGCACTGGCTCTTGAAATGTTTCATACCTACTCGCTCATTCACGACGACCTGCCTGCCATGGACGATGCCGACCTCCGCCGCGGGCATCAGACCCTGCACAAACGTTATGATGAAGTAACCGCCATCCTTGCGGGAGATGCGCTTAATTCCGATGCGTTCTACCTGATCGCCAAAGCGCCGCTGCGTGAAGATGTGAAGATCAGGCTGGTGGAACTGCTTGCCCGTGACGGTGGAAGCAGGGGCATGGTACTTGGACAGGCGATCGACTGTTATTTCGAGAACAAGCCCCTGACACTTGAACAGATCAAGGTGCTCCATACGAACAAGACTGCCAAGCTCATCGCAGTCAGCCTGCAGATGGGCGCGGTGATCGTAGGGCTTGAAAAAGCGGTGCAGGAGGCGCTTTATGCATTCGGGATAGACCTCGGGCTGCTTTTCCAGATACAGGATGACATCATCGATGAGACGCAGAGTGAGGAAGAGGCAGGCAAAACTACAGGCAATGACAGTGACAAAAATAGCTTTGTCAATCTTTTGGGACTGAAGCAGACCGTAACAGAAGCGGATACCCTGGCAAAAGATTTACAAAGACGATTTGAAGCGTTTGAACCCAGACTGCAGGAGGCACTCCGCCCCCTGATGGAAAAATATCTATACAGACACCAATAAAGGAAAGAGAATGGCAGTAATGACCGAAGAGAACAAAATGCGTAAAAAAATGGCGAATACCATCCGTTTTTTAGCGGCCGATATGGTACAGAAAGCAAATTCGGGACACCCGGGTGCCCCAATGGGGCTGGCGGATATTGCCGTGGTTTTGGGAGAGCATCTTAACCACAACCCAAAAAACCCCAAGTGGCTCAACCGTGACAGACTTGTCTTCTCCGGCGGACACGGTACGGGACTTATCTACTCCCTGCTGCACCTCTGGGGCTACGATGTAAGCCTTGATGACCTCAAGAATTTCCGTCAGCTTGACTCCAAAACTCCCGGGCATCCGGAGTATGGGCATACGGACGGTATCGAGATCACTACGGGACCGCTCGGACAGGGGATCGCCAATGCCGTCGGTTTTGCTATGGCGGAAGCCTACACGGCAAACCAGGTAAATTCAGAGACCTGCGCACTCATCGATCATAAAGTCTACTGCCTCTGCGGTGACGGAGACCTCCAGGAAGGGATCAGCTATGAAGCGTGTGCATTGGCGGGACATCTTGGACTGAAAGACCTCATTCTTATCTACGACAGTAATGAGATTACCATCGAGGGAGATACAAGTATCGCATGGAGTGAAGATGTCGCCAAACGTTTCGAGGCACAGAACTGGAACGTGCTCAAGGTCAACGGACACTGTTATGACAAGATCGACGAAGTGCTCAATGAAGCCAAAAAAGCGGACAGGCCGACGATCATCATCGCCAATACCATCATAGGCAAAGGGGCGGGTGAACTGGAAGGGACACACCATACACATGGTGCGCCGCTCGGTGAGGAGATCATCCGTGCGTCGAAAGAGAAGGAAGGCTTTGATCCGGATGAAACATTCCAGATCCCCGAAGATGTACTTTTACGGTTCCGATGTGCGGTAGAGAAGGGTGAACTGGCAGAGAAAGAGTGGGTACACAGACAGAAAGAGGCGCCGCTCATCGAGCAGAACGAAGCATTGGAGAGGCTGCTCAACCCGGACTTCTCAAGTATTGAATATCCGGATTTCTCCAACGATGCCGCTGTGGCCACGAGAGATTCCAACGGGAAGATCCTCAATGCCATCGCCAAAGCGATCCCAAGTTTCATCGGCGGTTCTGCCGACCTGGCGCCAAGCAACAAGACGACACTGAAAGATATGGGAGATTTCCCGAAAGGCAAGAACCTGCACTTTGGTATCCGTGAGCACTCCATGGCGGCGATCACCAATGCGATGGCGCTCTACGGCACGACCATTCCGTTCAATGCCACATTCTTTGTCTTCTCGGACTATATGAAGCCGAGTGTGCGTATTGCGGCATTGACAGGTATTCAGAACTTCTTTGTCTGGACACATGACAGTATCGGTGTTGGGGAAGATGGGCCGACACATGAGCCGATCGAGCATATTTCCCAGTTCAGGGCGCTGCCGAATTTCTATCTGTGGAGACCGGCGGACGCTACGGAAAATGTGGAAGCATGGAAAACGGCTTTACGTATGAAAGCACCGCATGGCTTTGTACTCAGTCGCCAAAAGCTTAAAACGCTCAAACCGAAAAGAGATTTCGGAGAGGTGGAGAGAGGGGCGTATATCGTGAAAAAACGTGAGGGTGCCACCCTGACACTGATGGCGAGCGGTTCGGAGCTCATGCCGTGCCTTCAGGCGGCATGCCACCTTGAAGTACTCGGAGTCAAAGCCAATGTGGTCTCCGTACCGTGTCTTGACCTCTTCAACGAGCAGGATACAGACTACAAGGCAGCTGTCATAGACCCGAATACAAAAGTGCTTGCGGTTGAAGCGGCTACTGCGACAGAGTACTACCGCTATGCGGACGATGTACTGGGTATGGAGAGCTTCGGTGCTTCAGCTCCGGCAGACCTGCTCTTCGAGAAGTTTGGGTTTACCATTCAGGGTATTACCAAACGTGCCTGTGACCTGATGGGTACAGAGTACAAAGTGGTCGACCTGGGGAAGTGCTAGGTATCGTTACATAAAGTGAGGGCAATCAGAAAGGATTGCCCTCACGGATGCATACCGGATATTTTCTCAAATGCAAGGGTGACCCTTATGGTCAATCCCCGCTTTCCCCAAAAAACGAGAAATTTGGTATTTATAAAGCATCATTAAGAGCATATATCTTATAATCACACTCTCCAAATGTCGGGGTGTGGCGCAGTCTGGCTAGCGTGCTACCTTGGGGTGGTAGAGGTCGCAGGTTCAAGTCCTGTCACTCCGACCATACAAAGCCCGTGCACACGGCATCTAAGCCGAAGTGTCAGCGGATTTGTCAGTAAAAATCTTCAAACTTTTATCTATTTTCAGATGTTCACCTTTAATAAAGCGACCATAATTCTGTAGGATCATTTGAGTGGAGTTATGACATCAAAGCCTATCTTACAATCGTGAATAACGACATGAGCCATTTTGCCTCCCTTAAAGAGTTTATCCTGCAAACGGACAAGAGCGTTTCGGATATGAGCATAAAAGCAGACGGGAGATACTGGGGGAGCATTTGACAAGCTACACCCCTGCGATGTTTATAGCTTAACAACCCTTGTTTCTGCGATCATAATCATCATGATCACAAATACAAACAAGAATAGTAACATCTTCTATCACAGACATAAGGATTCTATACTGAGTAGTAGGAATACGGATAGAATATCGATATTTATCTCGTTTACAGGTAATAGATTTGAACTGTAATCGTGGATCTTCTCTGTCTAAAAGATAAATATTCAAAGCTTCATCTATGAGTGTTGATGAAATTGTACGTTTTTTGGTAATACGTTTGAGAGTACGCAGGTAATCTTTTGAATACTCAATTTTCATTAACTTGCTTTAGCGTAACGATTTTGTAATTCTCTGACTTCTTGCATGGAGATAAGATCAATGTGAAGCATAAGAGCATCATGAAGTTTATCTGCTGTTTGATAAAGATCCGCAAAAAGTCCATCTTTGTCTTTAACAGGAGAAAGGTGAGACTTTAAAAGTTTAATCAGATCTACCATATCATACATACTGTCATAAAAAAGTTCCAGATCCTCTTCATTGATCGTAAGGGATTCTACATTTTCAAGATCACTATTTTCTATTTCTATTTCATGTAACAGTTTTTTATAAGATGCAATCAGAGTTGTCATGATCTTTCTATAAATATCTGTTTTTTTACTCTCATAGGCATCTATAGCTATATCAAAAAAATCAAGATAGGAACTGGTATTGTTCATTATAGCCGTCATCATTGTTACCTTATTTTTTATAACATTATAACATATTTAAAAAAGGAAAATTTTGTATCTTTAAAAAATAAAAGTGTCCGTGGAATTGTCAGTAAAAAACGCCCGTTGTCTGCTGATATTTAATGATTTACTTTTTTACAAAAGCGTTATAAAGTACGCGTAGAGCGTACATTGTTTATTTTTAACATTTTAGAGTATCAGCTTCAAGTCCTGTCACTCCGACCATTAATCGAGTAACATTCCTCTCACTTCATCCTCATCGATCAACTCTTTTTCATACTTTACCACAGCAATATTTTCCGTTTCATTGATATAGCTTTCGACGATCGCTTCATGGTTGGTCAGTGCGGCAACCTTCTCTCTGTCGAAGATATCAAGCGGCAGGTAGACATTGCCGCGGTTGTTCGGGTTTGGCATGGTGGCAACCCAGAGGAACCATGCCGCTGCGATAAGGGCGACGACAACGGCAAGGGTGCCTCTTCCGAAATGCTGCATGAGCCAGCCTGCAAGCAGCCCGCCCAGAAAAATGCCGATGTAGGCAAAGGTATTGGCCACGCCCAGTGCGGCACCCTTCTGGTGTACTTTGGCGAATTTGGCGACAAAACTCTGTAACAGCGGTTCGAACATGTTGAAACCGATGAAGAAGAGCACCACACCTGCAATGAAGACCCACGGGACCGAGGCAAACCCCATCGCAATGAAGCCGAGGAAAATAACGGCAATCGAGAGCATGAATACTTCACGCCCTTTGCCGTATTTTTCTCCAAATACCGCCGCCGGTCCCATGGAGAGAAGCCCGAAGAGCATGGCCGGAAGGTAGACTTTCCAGAGTTCCGCTTTGGCCCAGCCGAACCCGCCGTCTTCAAGGCTTTGCGTCATGACAAGCGGAATGATGAAAAAGGCCATGGTCATAATGGATGAGTGGAACAGAAAAGTGATGTACATCCGTGTCAGGGACTTGTCCTTGAAGACATCCAGCATTTTGGACTCCTCCTCCGCATAGCTGTGTACGATCTTGGGAGGTTTGGGAACGGCGGTAAAAAGAATGCCTATCGCCATAACGGAGAGAATGGCCGTCAGCCAGAAGAGTTTGTCTATCCCCCAGTGGCCCCCGACAATGGGTGCGACGATCATTGCCGCGGCAAAGCTCAGGGCGATGGTCCCGCCCATGATGGCCATGGCATGTGCCCGCTGCTCCTCCTTGACAAGGTCTGCGATCATTGCCGAGACAACCGAGCCGATGGCACCTGCACCCTGCAGGAAACGTCCGGCAAGCAGCATATAGATATTGTCGCTTGTCGCAGCGATCACAGAACCGGCGATGAAGATAAGCAGGCCGAAAAGCAGGGTCTTTTTTCTGCCCAGCTTGTCACTCATCAAGCCAAAAGGTACCTGGAATGCTGCCTGAGTCAGGGCATATCCCCCTACGACAAGTCCTGCGAGGAAAGGGGTCGCCCCTTTCATCTCAAGGGCATAGATGGAGAGTACGGGAAGAACAATGAAGAGTCCGAAAAACCTTAATGCCACAATGAGGCTCAACGGCAGGATCTGTTTAATCATCTTGATATCTCCAATAGGGTAAAATTTGTCCTAATTATAGTAATAAAAGGTTAATTATCCATGAAACTGGTTTTGGCAACGGGGAACAGAGGAAAGTTAAGGGAGTTCAGACAGATGTGTACCGATGAGGTGGTACCGTTTTCCGAACTGCTCGGAGCGTTCGAGATTGTGGAGGACGGCAGTACATTTGCCGCCAATGCCCTCATCAAGGCGCGTACGATCTATGAGAAACTGGGAGAGGAGTATCTGGTCATCTCCGATGACAGCGGTATCTCTCTGCCGGTGCTGGAGGGAGCGCCCGGCATCTACTCGGCACGCTATGCCGGAGAGGGGGCAAGTGACAAGGAAAATCTCTACAAGCTCATTGAGACGGTAAAGGGAAAAGGGCTCAAAGAGACACCGGCCTATTACACTGCCGCCATTGCCATTGTCTCGAAATACGGAGCGTATGTGGTACATGGCTGGATGCACGGCAAGGTGATCGACGAGGCGAGAGGAGAGAAAGGCTTTGGATACGACCCGATGTTCATCCCCGCAGGGTTTGACAAAACACTCGGAGAGCTGGATGATGATGTGAAGTCTGAAATTTCCCATCGTAGCAAGGCAATGGCATTGGCGAAGCCGATCATTCAAATGCTGAAACGCAAATAGGGTGACCGAAAGGGATCGCTTCTAGGGTATCTATAGAGGTTGATTGTAGGGTGGGCAATCGCCCACCTAAAGGAAATTTGAATAAAAGACAATGTTCATAGCGAAAGCTCTAAAAATTATAAAAAAGAGAGAAAGTATGACAAAAGAACAATTTTTAAAAGACCTTCAGGCGGTCTATCTGGAACTGCAGGACAGACAAACGGAACTGAACGGATTTTACGATCTGCTAAAAGGAGAACATGCCAAAGCCAATCAGACGGTAGAGGCATTTTTGGAGCTGCTGTCATTGCCAAAAAATGACGATACGGTCATGGCAGCCCTGACACGCATCGTCAATCTCAGAGAGGATGCCTTGGAACAGGTAATGCAAAAAGAGGGGCTGGATGAGCAGCAGATACGGTTGAAAAAAGAGCTTGCCTACGGTTTTGTGAGTATGATGCACATTACCCGACATGAGAGTCTCATTGGGTGGATCGAAGAGCAGAAACTTTTGACACCTTTTTACCGTTCGCTTATCTTCGGGGTACATTTTGTGGGCTTGCGCCTGAGTGAGTGGCAGAGCCACTGGACACACCATATTATCAATACGGTCAATCCCGAACTCTCCAATCTGTTTGACGGAGATGATGCCAAAGTATTTGAAATGCTTCAGGCTGAAGCGCTGCTGGATGTAACGGAAGAGGGGTGTGTCGGTGACAGATGCTATTCGGTACTCGTAGGGGCAGATTCCATATCTGCCCTTGGCTCCAAAGAGCGGGCAGAAATAGATTCTGCCCCTACGTCAGGATATAAATCGGTTGCCTATGCAGAAGCCTTTGAAAAAGAGGCAGGTGCCGTGGTCGTGGCACTGGAGCAGCTCATTGCACTTTTGGGGCAGCATGAAGATGAAGTCTATGGGCAAAAGCAGGAGTGGATCGCCTATTTTACCGCGCTAAAAGAGGCATTTGCACATACCAAAACCGATGAACTCATCAAGATGTGGGCAGAGGTGGACAGGCGCTGGATGGCGATCACTACGCCGCTTCAGGTGGGGCACCCGCTGGAGTATTATGAAGACCATTACCGAAAGGCTGTGGCGCTGGAGTGGGACCTTCGCATCATCAACCCGAGACTTCAGGAGGGGTCGCATACACGAAACAATATCAAGCTTTTTGCCTATGAGATGGCGCAAAAGTTTGGTGAAGACGCACTGCATACAATCAGCAAAAACCTTCTGCAGGTGGACAGGACACAACTCTACATCGGCCAGCCGATGCTCTACTATGCAGCCGAGTTCAACGGGCTCTTCTCTGCACAGGTCGTACCGAATGATGAACAGGTATCCAGCGAACTGGGGAAGAAGATTTTCGCCTATGCCGACTTTGTGCTGGAGAGCAAGAGATCCAAACCGGTGATGAAACTGAGTGTCGAGATGATGGGTGAGGTGTTTGTCAGAAAACAGCGTGCCCTGGCAGAGAATGAACCGGCACTCTGGCACGAACTCTACGATATTTCCACCATCGGGCATGAGTATGGGCACATTCTCTGGATAGACTCCGATACAGAAACGGCGATGAACCGTACCGGACAGTTCAAGAATATCGAAGAGTTCAAGGCGACTGCCGGCGGGCTGATGGCATTTTTCCATCATGAAAAAGAAGCTTTGAAAAACCATATTGTTGACGATCTTGTCTCCCGTGCAGTCGGATTGATGGCATGGAGAGAAGTGGGTGAAGTGCTGCCGTATTACTGTGAAGGATTGATCCATCTGGATATTCTGTTTGGATCGGGTATTCTTGCCTACGATGGAGAGATCAAGATAGACTATACACACTATGATGCAATGAAGTCGGCGTATATCTCTGCCTATGAAGCGCTTGCCAAAACCTATCTGGAGAAAGCGGATGCCAACAGTTATTTACGTAAATATGCCCGGAAAGAGGAGGGTGTTTTTCTGCCTGTCAAAGAGGAGATCAAGAAATTTGTCATGCATTATTATGCCCGTTATCAGGAGATTGGACAGCAGACGGCAGATATTGGCTAGGCACCTCTTGCACTTCTTTCACCCGTTTCTAACCTCCTTTTAGATATAATCTCCGCAATTATGCCGTTATCAAAACGGCTTTTGTGAGGATTTTTTATGCTACTTTTTACCCCAGGACCAACCCCAGTACCCGAATCTGTCAGACTGGCAATGGCAGAGCCGACACTGCACCACAGAACACCGGAGTTTGAAGCGATTTTCAAAGAGACGAGAGAGCTGCTGTTTGAACTGATGGCAACGGATGAGGTGGTTATGCTTGCCTCTACCGGAACAGGCGCTATGGAAGCGGCAGTGACCAACCTCTGCCACCATACACTGTTGAATGTCAATGCCGGAAAATTTGGTGAGCGTTTTGGAAAAATCGCGCAGGCCCATGGTTTGAACAATGTCGAGATCAAGCATGAATGGGATACGCCTGCAACGGCGGATGAAGTGATTGAAGTACTTAAGGCGAACCCGGACGTTGATGCGATCGCCATTCAGATTAGCGAATCTGCAGGCGGATTGAGACATCCGGTCGAGGGGATTGCCAAAGCGGTCAAAGATTTCAACCCGGAGATCATGGTCATCGCGGACGGTATTACCGCAGTGGGGGTTGAGCGTATCGATGTGACCGATATCGATGCATTGATTGCCGGGAGCCAAAAGGCGCTTATGCTCCCTCCCGGGCTTGCCATCCTGGGCCTTAGCAATACGGCAGTGGAAAAGATAGGTGCGGGAAGGGGTTACTATCTCAACCTTGCTTCGGAGATCAAAAAACAGAGACAGAATACGACTGCATACACTGCGGCAACTACACTGGTTATAGGACTTCGTGCCATATTGAAAGAGATAGGCGCCAATGGCGGCATAGGCAAACTGTTCTGCGATACAGCGCGCCGTGCCAAAGCGACCCGTTTTGCATTGGAGGCCCTGGGGCTGCATGTTTATCCAAAATCACCGGCACGCTCCATGACGACTATCGATGACGAGAATGCCAAAGAGATCAGAGATCTTCTCAAAACAGATTTCGGAGTCAATGTGGCAGGCGGGCAGGACCATCTGAAAGGAAAGATCTTCCGTATCAACCAAATGGGGCTTATTGAACCGTATGAGATGGTCTGGGTGGTCAATGCCGTTGAACTGGCCCTTGCAAAACTTGGCCGCAGAGAGTATGACGGTACGGCATCCAGAGTATTTAATGAAGAGTATTTTAAAAAGATGCTCAAGAAAGAGGACGCATGATATTTGAACACGAGATACCCTCAGGCTCAAAACTCTATTTCGGAGAGTCTGCCAAGATTAAGAGAGAGATAGAATTCGTTTCGGCGGAGATGCTTGAAAACCTTGGTTTTGAAGAGATCGTTACACCGCTTTTCTCCTACCATCAGCATGAGTGCTTTGATGATAAAAAGCCTTTGGTAAGATTGAATGACGAGCAGAACCATGAAGTGACACTTCGCGCAGATTCCACGGCAGATGTCGTGCGTATCGTCACCAAGAGGCTGGGAAGGTCTACCGAGTCCAAAAAGTGGTTCTATATTCAGCCGACGGTTACGTTTCCGACGAGAGAGCAGTATCAGATCGGAGCAGAGGTGATAGGCGGATCCTTTGAAGAGATCGCCGGAACAACGACAATGTTGTTGAAAGAGATAGAAGCCGAACCGGTGATGCAGATAGCCAATATCCGTATTCCCCACCTGTTGAACGAAAAGTACGGTGTCTCCCTCGATGACCTGAAGGCGATGCACGTAGAGAAGATCATTGCTATCGATCTGCCGTGGATAGAGTCGCTTGTCAAGTTGAATTCCGTCAATGACCTGGATGATATGAGTGTTTTTCCTGATGATATCAAACAGGAACTTGAAAAAATCAAAGAGGCGGTGGACCGTATCTCTTACGACAATATGGTGATTTCACCGCTTTTTTATGCAAAAATGCGTTATTATGACTCTTTGACCTTTCGAATGTTCGAAGGCAACACGCTTATGGCAATGGGTGGTATTTACAGCATAGACGGTGTTGAAGCAGCGGGATTCGCACTCTATACAGATGAGTGTATTGCAAATAAAATGAAGAGAGAAAACAGATGAGTAAAGCAGATTTGATCGTAGGGCTCCAGTGGGGCGATGAAGGAAAAGGAAAAATTGTTGACCATATGGCACAGACACATGACTATGTGTGCCGTTTTGCCGGCGGCCACAATGCCGGGCATACCATTGTTATTGGTGATAAAAAGTATGCGCTGCACCTTATCCCTTCCGGTGTTCTCAACCCTGAAGCGAAAAATATCGTCGGGAATGGCGTAGTACTCTCTCCAAAAGATTTCATCAAAGAGATGGAGCAGTTTGAGAATCTGGAAGGAAGACTGTTCCTCTCGGACAAGGCGCATATTCTTTTGCCATACCATGCGATGATAGACCAGGCGAGAGAACGCATGAAAGGGGACAAAGCCATTGGTACGACAGGGAAAGGGATCGGGCCAGCCTACGGGGACAAAGTAGCGCGTGTAGGGCATCGCCTTGGTGAGCTGCTCTACCCTGAGAAACTGGCGGCGAAGATCATGGAATTCTTTGCTATCAATAAACCGGTATTTGATGCCATGGGAGTAGACGCACCCAAAGAGGCGGATCTGCTGGCAGAACTTGAAGGATATAAAAAAATTCTTGCTCCTTTCATTTGTGATACGACACAGCTGATGTGGAAGATCCTGGATGCAGAGAAGAAAATCCTGCTTGAAGGTGCACAGGGAACGATGCTGGATATTGACCATGGGACCTATCCGTATGTAACGTCTTCTACAACGGTCAGTGCAGGCGCATGTTCGGGGCTTGGGCTCAACCCCAAAGATATAGGAAAAGTTACGGGGATTGCCAAAGCCTACTGCACGCGTGTCGGAAACGGCCCCTTCCCAAGTGAGGATTTTGGTGATGAAGGAGACAGGCTCAGAGAAAACGGGCATGAATTCGGTACGACCACCGGCCGTCCAAGACGCTGCGGCTGGTTCGACGCTGTTGCCATGCGCCATGCTGTGCGTGTCAATGGTGTTGACCAGGTGGCACTGATGAAACTCGATGTACTCGATGGTTTTGAAGAAGTCAAAGTCTGTGTGGCCTATGAGTTTGAAGGAAAACAGATCGACTATGTACCGTATGATCTGGAAGATGTCACGCCTGTATACAAGACTTTCCCGGGGTGGGAAAAGACAGAAGGGGCAAGAGAGTTTGATGCATTGCCTGAAACGGCAAAAGCATATATTCTGGCGCTCGAAGAGATGATCGGAACAAAGATAGGCATTATCTCTACCAGTCCGGAGAGAGAAGATACGATAATCAGATAGGAAAAGGGGTAGCGATGAGACTAAAACCACAACAGACAGGATATGTAGCCACAAAGATCGGGATCGATTTAGCCAATGCGCCTTTTATTACGCTTCCCAAAGGGAAAGAGGCAGTTGTCGAAGCTGCCAAAAAGGTGATCGATGAAAACCTTGCCAAAGAGAGAGCGTTGGATGAAAAAGTGAAAAAGATCATTGATGAAAATTATGATGAAATCGAATTTCAGCATGCGGATGAACGTCAGCTCTTCTTTATGATCAAGAAGAAGATGGCCCCGGAATATGGGGTCATTATGAATTATGACGACCGCTACAATGACCTTGCGCACCTTATTCTGGATGAACTCTACGAGAACTATCTCGCGGAATATACAGTGAATGAAAACCAGGTTAAAAATGTTATTTTCAAAGCATTCAAATCCTTTGCAAATGCCTATGAAGAGATCGATGACCTGGTATATACCAAAATTAAAAATATGGAAAAAGAGGTGATCCCCGGTTCTCAGGATTACGAACTGCTGTATGAGCGCCTCTATCAGGAAGAGCTTGCCAAAAGAGGGATGCTTTAGCGGGGAAACGATGCTTTTCTAATGAAAAGTTTTTTTTAATGTAGGGTGGGCTTCAGCCCACCAAGGAGAGTGAAATGAAAAAAATAAGTCTATATTTTGAAAACGGTTTGATGCTTGAGGCAAATAGCTTCGGAGCGGAAGGTACGGCGGTCGGAGAGATCGTATTTAATACCTCTATGTCCGGCTACCAGGAGATTGTTACAGACCCCTCTTATGCGGGACAGTTTGTGACCTTTACCATGCCTGAAATCGGCAATGTAGGATGCAATGCACAGGATATGGAGAGTAAAGGAGCCCACTGTAAAGGGATCATTGTCCGCTCTTTTCAGTCCCGGCCGTCGAATTTTAGATGTGAAGAGCCGCTGGACCTGCTGCTTAAAAGGGAAAATGTACTTGGTATTACCGACATCGATACCCGTTTCCTGACAAAAATGCTTCGTAACGAAGGGGCGATGATGATGGTCGCTTCAACGGAAGTGCATGAAGAGGCAAAGCTTAAAAAAATGCTTGAAAGTTCACCTCGTATCGAAGAGATCAACTATATAGAAGAAGTCAGTACCAAAGAAGCGTATGTGCATACGGAAGCGAGATACAATACCAAAAATTTCGAATATGAAAAGCCAAATACGGATAAAAAAATTATAGCACTTGATTTTGGTATCAAACGCAATATTCTGAATGAACTGACCCATGCCGGAATGGAGGTGACTGTCGTGCCAAACTCTATTACGGCGGAAGAGATCATTTCCAAATATGAAGCGAAAGAGATTGATGGGGTTTTCCTCTCAAACGGCCCGGGAGACCCGCTCATTCTTAAAGAAGAGCAGGAAAAAATCAAAAAACTTATTACAGCAAAAATACCGCTTTTCGGTATCTGTCTTGGGCACCAGCTGCTTTCCATTTCTCACGGTTACGATACCTATAAGCTCAAGTTCGGGCACCATGGCGGTAACCATCCTGTAAAAAACACTGCTACGGGAACCGTGGAGATTACAGCACAGAACCATAACTACAATGTGCCAGACAATATTGTCGAAGTGGCGGAAGTAACCCATATAAACCTTTTTGATAACACGATCGAAGGGTTGAAGTACAAAGAGTCTCCGGTAATGTCGGTACAGCACCACCCGGAAGCGAGTCCGGGGCCGCATGAGAGTGCCTATATCTTCTCTGAATTCAGAAAGATGCTTGGTTAAGCTCTGTAGGGTCGGTTTACCGACCTTTGAGATATCTTTGGTCGGTAAACCGACCCTACATTACATAAGGAAAAAAGATGAATATTGCAATCCTCTTTGGCGGTTCCAGTTACGAACATGAGATCAGTATCGTTTCTGCGATTACGATGAAAAAGGTACTGAAAAAGAGTACGCTTACCTATATTTTTGTAGATGCAAACAGAGAGTTCTACCTGATCGATACAGAGAAGATCAATTCCAAGCTCTTCTCTTCGGGAGAGTACAAAAAAGGCAAACAGCTGACATTGAAAAAAGGCGGTTTTTTTGCAGAAGGGATGTTTGGAAGCAAACAGATAGCTTTTGACGTGGCCTTGAATCTTATCCACGGACGTGACGGTGAAGACGGGAAAATCGCCTCTATGATGGAATTCTTCGATATCCCTTTTATTTCACCACGCATGGAAGCTTCGGCCCTCTCATATAATAAACTTTATACCAAATTTCTTGCCCAGAGTCTGGGAGTAAAAACCGTAGCGTATGTACATCTCTCCAAAAATGACGAGCGGAAGATATCTATGGATTACCCTGTGATCATTAAACCGGTACGTTTGGGATCAAGTATCGGCGTAAGTATTGTAAAAGATGCCTCCGAGCTGGATTATGCCCTCGACGTGGCATTTGAGTTCGATACCGATGTAATCATTGAACCTTTTATAGAAGGGGTCAAGGAGTACAATCAGGCAGGATGTTATACTTCAGCGTGGGAGCTTTCTATTGTGGAAGAGCCGCATAAAGAGGAGTTTCTTGATTTTGAAAAGAAATATATGGATTTTTCACGCGACTCACAGGTCCTGGCAGCAGAGATTTCGGATGAATTGACCGGTAAGATCCAAAACAGCTTTAAAAAGATTTATGATCCGCTTTTTAAAGGAAGTATTATTCGTTGTGACTTTTTCGTTTTGGAAGGGGAAGTCCTGCTGAACGAGATCAATCCAATCCCCGGATCGATGGCAAATTATCTGTTCGAAGATTTTGAAGGCATGCTTGAACGGATTGCTTCCAATCTTCCCAAAGAGAAAATGATCTCTATAAATTATGAGTATATCCACTCTATTCAGAGTGCAAAAGGAAAAGCGTAATCAGACATATAGTGTGGTTTTAAATCATACATTTTCTCTCTTAAAAAAATCAAAAAAATTGATGTCAATCAATTTTTATATAGGAGTTTTTTACTCCTATATAGCCCTGAAATAGGGCATTTCATCTTAAATTGTTACAATTTGTATCTCTCTTGAAAATTAATAAAAATATTAAGCTTTAATCATTGAAAAAAGTATTATAATCGTAGTTGAATGTTGTCAAATTATGTCAATACATGATTTATTCACAGCAACATAAAATTTTACAAGGGGGTATGCATGCAATCAAACGCAGCATTAGAATATGATTATACCGTAGCAAAATTGTTTACTTATACAGCAATTGTCTTCGGTTTCGTTGGTATGTTAATTGGTACGCTTATCGCGGCACAACTAGCATTTCCTGATTTAAACTACCTATTGGGTGAATATGGAACTTTCTCAAGATTGAGACCATTACACACAAACGTGGTAATTTACGGATTTACAGTGAGTGGTATTTTTGCTACTTTCTATTATGCGGCACAAAGGGTACTGAAAGTCTCTATGGCAGAGTCCAAGTTTATCATGTTTATGAGTAAACTTCAGTTTGTACTTTATCTTGTAGCAGCAGCATCTTTGGTTGTGACTGAACTGATGGGGATCACACAGTCAAAAGAGTATGCGCAAATGGAGTGGCCACTGGATCTTCTTATCGTAGTGATCTGGGTAATCTGGGGTATCGTAATGTTCGCACTTATCGGTATTAGAAGAGAGAAAGCGCTTTATATCTCCATGTGGTACTTCATTGCATGTTTCCTTGGTGTGGCTATGCTTTACCTTTTCAACAACATGGCAGTTCCTACATACTTTACATCAGGTGGTGTCGGTAGTATTATGCACTCAGTCTCTATGTATTCAGGAACAAACGATGCGCTTGTACAATGGTGGTGGGGACACAATGCGGTTGCATTCGTATTTACTGTGCCTATCGTCGGTATGATCTACTACTTCCTTCCAAAAGAGTCTGGACAGGCAGTCTATTCATACAAATTGTCACTTCTTTCATTCTGGGGTCTTATGTTCGTTTACCTTTGGGCTGGTTCACACCACCTTCTCTGGTCAACAGTTCCAGACTGGATGCAGACAATGGGATCTATCTTCTCTGTAGTGCTTATTCTTCCATCTTGGGGTTCAGCGATCAACATGCTCCTTACTATGAAAGGTGAGTGGAACCAGTTGACTGAAAACCCACTGATCAAATTTATGGTATTGGCATCTACATTCTATATGCTTTCAACACTGGAAGGGCCGATTCAGGCAGTTAAATCTGTTAATGCGATCGCACACTTTACAGACTGGATTCCTGGACACGTGCACGATGGCGTACTTGGTTGGGTTGCATTCATGATCATGGCGGCACTCTTCCATATGGCACCAAGAATGTTCAAAAGAGAGATCTACTCTAAAAGCCTTATTGAAGCGCAGTTCTGGATTCAGACAACAGCGGTTGTCCTTTACTTTACTTCCATGTGGATCGCAGGTATTACACAGGGTATGATGTGGAGAGCGGTTGACGAGTATGGTAACTTGATGTATTCATTCATCGATACTGTAACCGTACTTCACCCATACTATGCGATTAGAGCGCTTTCAGGCGTACTCTTCTTGACAGGATTTGTGATGTTCGCATTCAACATGGTTAAAACAATGACTTCTTCTCGTGAACTTACAGAAGAGCCACAGTTCAAATCACCTATGGCATAAGGAGGTAGGTTATGTTTCATTGGTTAGAAAAAAATCCATTCTTCTTTGCAGTAGGAGTATTTTTGGTTATCGCATTCGCAGGACTCGTCGAGATCCTGCCAAACTTTGCAGAGGCTTCAAGACCGGTAGCGGGACTTCGTCCTTACACAGTACTTGAACTTGCCGGTAAAGAGGTTTACAAAAAAGACAACTGTATTGCCTGTCACTCACAGTTGATCCGTCCGTTCAAAGCGGAAACTGACAGATACGGCCAGTATTCACTCTCTGGTGAGTACGCGTATGACAGACCGTTCCTCTGGGGTTCAAAAAGAACAGGTCCGGACCTTCACCGTGTAGGAAACTACAGAACGACAGACTGGCATGAGAACCATATGTGGGACCCTACTTCGGTAGTACCCGGGTCTATTATGCCTGCATACAAGCACCAGTTTACAAACGAAGCGGACCTCGCTACGGCTTATGCAGAAGCGGTCACAGTTAAAAATGTATTCAAAACACCATATGGTGACAAGATTCAACCAGGTGTAAAAGCATTTGAAGCATATAAGCCGGTTATTTTGGCAGAAGCAAAAAAGATTGCTGCAAATATGAAAAACAAAGACGTGAAAGATATGGTTGCAGCAGGTAAAGTACCTGAAATCGTAGCGCTGATTGCATACCTTAACAGTCTTGGTGCAAGCAGATATGAGGCAGCGAAGTAAGATAGATGGATATTAGAGAACTTCAAGGCTATGCCAGTTTCTTTATGACCATTATATTGGTGGTGGTATTGTATGGGTATATCGTTTACCTCTACAGAAGTGAAAAGAAAGGGGAAAAGGATTACGAAAAGCTAGGCAATATTGCACTCGATGACGAGATTGACAGTACGCCTATCAACAGCAGTGATCCTGTATCCGACGAAAAAAAAGGAGCGAAATAAATGAATGCGTTAATGATAAAAGCATTGGCTTTCTCAGCAGTACTGATCGGTGCGACGATCGCTGTTGTCAAGTCTATGAATATCGATCTGAGTGATCCTATCAACATGATCACAATGATCGGTGCTATTGCGATTGCGGTACTTACATTCGGAGTATCTGCCAAATATATCAACCAGATGAAAACAGACAAGGCTCAGGGTGAGCTTGCTGAAGAGAACTGGGACGGTATCGGTGAGTATAAAAATGAACTTCCGGGAGGATGGGCTTACTCATTCCTCGGAACGATCATCTGGGCAATGTGGTATTTTACCATGGGTTATCCTGTGAACAGTTTCTCTCAAATCGGGCAGTGGAACGAAGAGGTAAAAGCCTACAATAAAAAGTTTGAAGAGACGAACAAGAATGCAAAGGCAGATACATTGAAAGAGATGGGTGAGTCCATTTTCCTTGTCCAGTGTGCGCCTTGCCACGGTACGACAGGTGACGGCCTTTCAGGGAAAGCACATGACTTTACTCACAGAATGAGTGAAAAACAGGTACTTGCAGTCATTAAAAATGGTTCAAATCAACTGGGTTATGCGATGGGTGCGATGCCTCCTATGATGGCACAAGGACAGGATGCCAAAGATATTGCGGCATATGTTGCCGGCGGTATGAAGGGTGAACAACCGGCTGCTTTTGGTGTCTGTGCGGGATGTCACGGGCCTGACGGTAAAGGAAACGGCGGAACGGCACCGAACATTGCGAATTTCGATGAAGACCTTATTGTGCATGTAGTTCAGCACGGTAAAGTAGGTGCGATCGGTAGAATGCCGGCATTCCATGACAGAATGACACCGGTACAGCTGAAAGCACTTGCAACTTACATTAAAACACTAAGTGAAGGAGAGTAAGATGGCAGCAACTGAAAATACAAACAGAGCCATATTTGGCCTTAATGGTGTAACTGGTATGCTGATTGCAACAATTTTGTTGCTCTCAATCCTTGCATTCCTGACGGTATGGGGACTTGGTGTTCAGCAGAAGTCAGCAACGAATCCTTATGATCCGACACCGATTATCAGTAATTTGGACAATGTCAAAGCTGACAGTAAAGCGAATGCACAGTTTGCATTCAAAGATGTAAAGTAATTCATAAAGGATAAACGATGATTACAATTATGGATAAAGTACTTGGTTGGGGTATGGTTGTGACAGCTGTTTATACAGCATGGGCAGTCCTGACGCCAAACCACCTTTTTATAGGATAACATATGATCAAAGCTAAAGCGAGGTTCTCCTTGCTTGCTTTGTTACTTCCACTTCTTCTGAACGCAACACATATTCTCAAAGATGACCTTTTAAGACCTAAAGCTTCAAAACTTATTGAGCAGATGGGTGAAGAGCTGTTTTCAAAGACAGGTATTAACGGATATGTGGTAGCTACCAACGAAAATTTCCCGGAGAGATTTAACCTGGTAACCTATACGAAGAGGTATGAAGCGAACATAAGCAAGCCGTATGTAATATTGATATTTGCTCCCAATGCACTTATAACCAAAGCATCCGGAGAAAAAGGGCGGGTAGGGATCATCCCCTCGTCAAAGACACTGGCAGGCATGTATCATAGAAGCGATGTGCTGGACGCAACTATTGATGTCGTTGCAGCCAAAGACAAAAATACAAAAGTAGATAAGTTCAATATCGGTATTGTTCAGGGGTTTTCGGAATTGGCGGACCAGATTGCGGCAGCCAAACATGTGAAATTGACAACGACGATCCCCAATGACACAAGAACAATGATAGGGTATGTAAAAATTCTAGTCTATTTCGGTACGCTTTTTGTGTTATGGATATTTATTGTAAGACCACTATGGATGAGGATAAAACATGGCAAAAAATAAAGAGATAAGTTACTGGCCGCATATGATAATGGGCTTTCTTCTTATTGGTATTACGCTTGGTTACTGGACGGTCAAATCTGCCACTTCCATCCCGGTACATGAATCGAATGAGTACCTGATGAAGTATCAGCAGGCAGATATGAATATCAATGAGATACTGAAGCGCAAAGCGGCATTTGACAGAGACTATTCGATTGGGATTGTCGGTGCCAAAATGGCATTCAACACTATTGAGAATTCCAAAGTGGCGAAAAAGGAGAAGTCTGTAATCCTGACAGCAGGCAAAAACAGTTTTCAGTACCGGATTGCGAAAAAAGACGGTACGGTGGTACCAGATGCTCAAGTCACCTTTTTGCTGACACGGCCACATACGGATAAAGAGGATGTGCTGCTTGAACATATTCCTTTTAAAAATGGCACATACTTGGCAGAGGATGTGAATGTAAGCAATCCTGGACGCTATATATTACGGCTCAGGGTGGATATTGACAAAAACAGTGTAGGTTATCTGGAAATTCCCGCTTACCTTAAACCATAATATGATTTGATTTCGGCACGGTTGTACCCTTGCAGCAGCGTGTCGGAAATATGCTATACTTTCTTCCATGAACAGACTATCAATATATCCTACATCCAGAGCCATACGCAATGCTGTCCAAACAGTAAAAGGCGAGAATGCCCTCCTTCCGACACTTATGAGAATGGATGAGTTTGAAAAACGTTCCATTCTTGTAGAAAATAAAATCCAGATAGACAAGATAGAGCGTATTTTACTGCTGAGAGAAGCTGCCGCTTTTCCATCTTTCGATACGCTGCATATCAACAGGGAGTTGGTACGTTTTTTTACCAAAAGTGATGCCATCTTCAAATTTTTTGAAGAGTTGTCGGCAGAAGATGTCTCTTTTGATATGCTGGCTGAAGCGGATGCCTATGCGGAATTTGGAGAGCATTTGGATATTTTGGAAAAGCTGTTTGAAAATTATGCCAGGCTTCTTGATGAGAAGGGATATACAGACAAGTCACTCATCCCCAAATCGTATTGTTTAAACAGAGGGTTTATCTGTAGTTACGATGAGATTGAAATACATTTGGAGGGCTATCTGAGCCGCTTTGAACTCGAACTGCTGGATAAAATATCGAAGTATACGCGGCTTGTTGTCTCTTACCATACCAGCCGATTCAATCAAAAAATGCAAGAGCGTTTTGCAATGTACGGTATTGAACTGCCGTCTGAGAGCCATGTCGTTTTTGACTTCTCCTCCAAAAATCTTATCTCCCATGAGAAGAACGGCAAAAAGATATCCGCAACGGTATTCAGCGTAGAGGAACGGGATGAACAGGTAGCTGTGGCGTTTGCCAAAATAGAAGAGATGGTACATTCGGGTATCAAACCTGAAGAGATAGTGCTGATTTTGCCGGATGAGAAATTCAAAGAACACTTTATGCTCTTTGACAGGCAAAAAAACTTGAATTTCGCAATGGGATATGACTATACGAAAAGACGTATATACAGAATGCTGGAAGCGATTTATGATTACTGGCAAAGTTATGACGGGAAAGAGAGACAGATACTGGAACGGTATGGGGTGGATATGGAAGTTTTTGAAAAGTTCCAGGCTTCCACCCAAACAGGGATAGAAGATTTTTTTGCATTTATGGAAGTACTGAATCTCAGTGAGAAGAGTGTGGAGCGGGTAGATGAAGCAGCTTTGGCATTCTCAAAAACATTTAAGATTCGGAAACTCACATTAAAAGAGTGGCTTTTTTTATGGCTGAAAGTCCTCTCCGGCATGACGATAGATGATGTAGGGGGAGGGCTGGTCACGGTGATGGGAGTACTGGAAACCAGAGGGGTCGCTTTTAAAGGGGTTGTCATCGTAGATTTCAATGACGGCATTGTGCCCGCCTCTTCCAGTAAAGACCAGTTTTTAAACTCACAAGTACGTACTTTTGCCAATCTGCCGACGACAAGTGACCGGGAAGCGCTACAGAAGCAGTATTATAAACGGCTGCTGGAGCAGGCTTCCCAATCGGTGATCCTCTACCGTACATCTGAAAACAAACTTCCTTCAAGATTTCTCTATGAATTGGGTTTGAACGGAGTGGGGGAGGCACAGACGCAGTTTGACCTGCTTTATGCCCAGCCGTCACAATGCGTAAAAGAGCAGGATCCTGTCGTTGGACAGTTTGATGCCACAGCATTTACCTGGTCCGCTTCAAGGCTTAAAAGCTATTTGGAGTGCAAACGGAAGTATTATTACCGTTATATAGAAAATATAGAGGCAAAAAAAGAGGAGGAGTTGATAGAAGGGCTTTTCCTGCATAAGCTTTTGGAACATCTTTTCAAACAGAAAAACAGTTATGGCTCCAAAGAGGAGATGGGATTGGAGATCGGGAAACTCTTGGACAAGCTCCTTCCACAGGATGATCCTAAAACTGCCTATCGGAAACTGTTATGGAAAGAGAAGCTTCAGGGGTTTGTTGAGAAGCAGATCGAACATTTCAAAGCGGACTGGAGAGTGGCAGAGAGAGAAAAAGAGTTTCATACCCAGATAGGAGGATTACGTTTTAAAGGGCGTATTGACCGTATTGACCAGAATGCTACCGATACTTTGGTGCTGGATTACAAGAGTGGTTCCACCAAAGAGGCTAACCGGACAAAGAACCTGGAGAAGCTGAGTGATTTTCAGATGAGTATCTACCATGCAATGTTAAGCGGCAAATATCAGAACATTTCACTGGCTTTCGTCAAAATCCTGGAAAATGGAGAGATGGAGGAGATCACTGCCCTTGAAGAGAAGAATGAACGATTGGCAGAGGTGATCGTGGAACTCAAACAGACCAAAAGTTTTGTAGCCCAAAAAACAGAAGATATGCAGAAGTGTAAGTATTGTGAGTTCGCTTTAATGTGTAACAGGGGGGAGTATCTTTAATACGCCTCTTCTTTGATATGGCTCTCTGCCCAGGTTTTAATGGTATTGCGCTCTTGTTGGGTCAGTCTGGCATCTTTATGGATGGTCAGGTACATCGGCATTGGCATTCTGAAATGAATGGTTTTGGCAATTCCTTGATAGATTTTCTGTTTCTTTGCTTCATCATAGTTGCCCCATTCCTGAAAGTTCACAGCTTCCCTGCCGTTTTTAATATGGCTTTTTACTTCGAGCGATATCGGAGAGATATTGCCATACCAAGGCATTTTGGTCTGGTAGGAGTGGCAGTCGTAACATGAGGTCTTAAGCATTCCCATAATGGCTTGGGGTGCCTTTATCTCACTGTTTGGATCAATCGATTTTGGGGCATCAGGTATCTCTATCTGGATAGCCTGCAAGAGAACAAACGTCCCTATACTCCAAAATAAAAGTTGTTTGAACATGTGTTTTCCTTGAATGGTTTGTTGATGGCATTATAGTGATATAAAGTAAATATGTTATGAAAATATTGTATGAAATTGGATATGATTATAAAAATAAAAAATAAAGAATATGTATGCGTTTCAAACCCTTTTTAGCCTATTCGGCATCTGCCGGGAGCGGTAAAACATTTGCACTCTCGGTACGTTATATTTCACTGCTCTTTATGGGTGAGTCACCAGGCAGTATTTTGGCGGCGACCTTTACCAACAAGGCGGCAGCGGAGATGCGTCAGCGGGTAGTGGATTCCTTGCGCCACCTGGGCGAGAATGAACCGTTTTTGGATGCCATAGCGGAGCAGACAGGCTTGGAAAGGGAAGAGCTGTTTGCAAAGCAGCCGGAAGTACTGGCGCGTTTTCTCTCCTCTTCCGCCTATATTGTGACACTTGACAGTTTCTTCTCTTCTATTTTGAGGTCTGCTTCTCTGGAGCTTGGGCTTGAGCCCGATTTTGTTGCCAAGGAGCAGGGGCATGAAAAGCTGGAGATGCATTTCCTTGAAGAGGTACAGGCAAACGGACTGCTCTCCTCTTTGGTGAAGCTGGCTATAGATATAGAAGACAAGCGTTTCAACAAGCTTTTTAACCTGATGCAGGACTTCTATAGGGTCGACCCCCTTCTGCCGGAGCAGGAAGAACTTTCCCTCTCTGTTGCCAGACAGGAAGAGATATGTGAAGCATTGCGCCTGAAGATGATAGAGGCACTTGTGCGTGCCGGTGCAGCGCCAAGGTGTATGAAGCAGTTTGAGACGCACAATATCAAAGAGCTATTCGGAAAGTCGCTGTTTGAAAAAGAGAGACTGGAAGAGCATGCCTGGTTCAAAAAAGCAGCCAATGAAGAACTGGAAGAGGTATATGCACGGCTGAAAAAGGAACTGGCACTCTGGGCGAGAGCAAAAGAATCTGTTGTACTGCATAATCTTTTCAAGATATACGGTTATTACCGGAATGCAAATATTTCCAATGCCAAAAGGTCGGGCATACTCAGTTTCGATGACTTGACCTACTTTACCTACAGACTGCTGCATGAGAGTATCTCCAAAGAGTTTCTCTACTTTAAAATAGATTCCCGTTTCAAACATATACTTCTGGATGAGTTTCAGGATACCTCTACGTTGCAGTTCCTGCTGCTGAAACCGCTGATTGACGAAATTTTTGCAGGGCAGGGACAGAGTGAGTTCAAAAGCTTTTTTTATGTAGGAGATACCAAGCAGTCACTTTACCGTTTTCGTGGCGGAGTGGAGGAGCTGTTTGACAAGGTAGCCGAAAATTATGGTGTTGATATTCTGCCTATGGATACCAACTACAGAAGCAGCAAAAATGTAGTGGAGCAGGTCAACAGATGGTTTCTGCCTGTTATGGAGGGATATGTACCCCAGAGGAGCAGAGAAGGAGCCCCGGAGGGGTATGTGGAGGTCGTGGAGTCTGAAGATCCCATAGAGGAAGCTATTGTACAGGTGAAAAAACTTTTGGCGTTGGGGGTAGATGTAGATAAAATAGCTTTTTTGGTTTCAACCAACAAAGATGGGCAAATGTTACAGGAGGCATGTACACATAAGGGCATAGAGACACTGCTTAAGACTTCCAGCTCTTTGAAAAATTTGCCAAAGATCGCTGCGCTTGCAGCCATGGTGAGCTATCTCTTTTACGGAGAGGAGATAGATGCGCACCCCCTGCTTTTAAAAGTAGGCAAAACGTTGGATGATATTGATACTTCATGGTTCTCTGTATTTATGTCTCCTTTGGAAGCAGTAGACAGATTGGTGAAGGAGTTTGGCTACTTCGATCATGATTTGAATATTTTGAAACTTCTGGAATTTGCCTCCTCTTTTTCGGATATACCCACCTTTTTGGAAGAGTTCGAAAGTTCGAGTATTCCTGTTGCGGCCAATACGCTACATGGCGCTCAGATCATGACAATACACGGATCTAAAGGGCTGGAGTTCGAATATGTCATTTTACTGGACAAACTGACACGCCCCAACAGTGACAAGTCAGCACTTCTCTACCACTACAATGACGATCTCTATATCGATAAAATACTTTACAGGACAAAAGGCAGGGAACATTTTGACAGAGAGTATGCCCGGATTATGGAGGAGCGTAAAATCTCTTCTGCCAAAGACAGGATGAATGTACTCTATGTCGCATTGACCCGTGCGGTAGAAGGTCTGATCGTTACCAAAAAGCCTAAAGATTCCATATTTGCGCCAATTGGTATGGAAGTGATGCGTATAGGCGTATTGGAACGATGGAGGGGACAAGTGCCGTCGTATCATACAGAGAAGGTACAATCAATCACCCTTTCCCATTACGGCAAACAGGAGGTCAAAACCGAAGAGAATGAGGAAGAGAAGGATTATGAGGCAATTTTGTTTGGAACCGCTTTGCATTATACGCTGGAGATGCTAAATGATTTTGATGAAGCAAGTCTTTCCTTGGCGATAATGGCTTTGCAAAACCGCTATGGACAGCAGTTGGGCGCCGAGCGTATTGGAGAGGTAGAGGTGCGTGTGAAAAACCTGATAGAAGATGAAGCGTTTCAGCAAATAGTCGAGGGATCGAAGATCAGCAAAGAGCAGTTGCTCTCTTTTGAAGGCGAGTTGAAACAGATCGATCTGTTGCTGGAGTATGAGAATTATATGCGGGTAGTGGATTACAAAAGTTCAAAAAAGTATGCGTTGAAGCACCAGGCACAGGTGCGCCACTATCAAAAGGCAATTGCAAATATTACGGGGAAAAGAACAGAAGGATTGATTGTCTATTTATTGGAAAACGGTGTGGAAATGCAAACCGTACAAATGAGTTATAACAATTAAAAAAAATTCAACCTCCTCTACACTGTAGGAAAAAAGCAAATCCGCCAGTTAATCTTAAAGTAATCTTAATTTAAAATTATATTAAGATTAACTGGGTACAATCCGTTCACAAAAAAGGGCAATGCTCAAAAATTAAAGGATATTCATCATGAAAATGACTAAAGTCATGAAGCCTGCTGAAGTACAGAGAGACTGGGTTTTGATCGATGCAGAAGGTAAAACTTTCGGTCGTATCTTAACTGAAGTAGCGACACTTCTCAGAGGAAAACACAAGCCATCATTTACACCCAATGTAGATTGCGGTGATTATGTAGTGATCATCAATGCTGAAAAAGCGAAATTCTCAGGTGTTAAACTTGAAGATAAAGAGTACTTTACACACTCTGGTTACTTTGGTTCTACAAAGTCCAAAAAACTTAGCGATATGCTTGAAAACCACACAGAGAAACTTTACAAGCTTGCTGTAAGAGGCATGCTTCCTAAGACAACTCTTGGTAGACAAATGCTTAAAAAACTGAAAGTATATGCCGGTGCCGAACACCCACATACTGCACAAATCAATAAGGAAGCGTAATCATGGCAACTATTTATGCAACAGGAAAAAGAAAATCTGCGATCGCCAAAGTCTGGATTACTCCGGGTAACGGTGAAATGCTGATCAACGGTAAGACACTTGACCAGTGGTTGGGTGGACACGAGACACTTAAAATGAAAGTAAGACTTCCGCTTGAAGCGACTAAGCAGCTTGAGTCTATGAATATCAAAGCGACAACACTGGGTGGCGGTTATTCTGCTCAGGCAGATGCATTGAAGCACGGTATCACCAAAGCATTGGTTGCTTACGAGCCGTCTTTCAGAGCGATCCTCAAGCCTATGGGCCTTCTTACTCGTGACTCCAGAGTCGTCGAGCGTAAGAAACCGGGTAAGAAAAAAGCGAGAAGATCTCCACAGTTCTCAAAAAGATAGTCGGTACTTTTTTACCGCTATGCTACAAAGCCTCTTTGGAGGCTTTTCTTCTTTTTTACATCTCTTTTCAAAAAACCTACATAAAATCAATCTATTGATTCGCAATTGAAAGAATCCAACAATTTGTTTGTGATGATTGTGTAAAAGGCAGTTGTCAATTTGTGATTTTTCCAGGCGGAATGCCTGGAAAGTAAAGTGGTTTTTTTAGTGGTGTGATTTGAGGATGAGTACGGTCATCTTTACATTGATGACGGCAAACTGAATCAGCTGCCAGATCACACAGGTCCTTCTCCAAACAGTAAATTTACTTGGAACCGGGGTGTAGTCGTTTTGTGTATATTGTTCTATTTTTCTCATTGTAACTCCTTTCTATATATTATTCCGGAATGAGCGTCCAGCCCGGCTTGAGTTTGGCTTTCCAGAGGAAGGCATGGTGCAGCAGGTGTTTGACCCAGTGTCCTGAAAGACCGATCATACCAAAGGTTCCGTTAAGATCCCTTCCATATTCGTATTTGTCATAGTCTGGAATGATTGGATACATCGTCATCGCAACAGCCGTTCCGTTGAAGATCCCTTTTCCTGCACTGGCGATACAGGCTGCACCCATCTCTGACATACATGCAGTGTGGGTTGGTTCAGTTGCGTTTCCCTTAATCATATCGCAGATAGAGTTGGCTACCGCTTTCCCCATCATAGCACTTGGCATTCCTGTTCTTGGTGGAGTCGGGTTGATCGGTGTACCGTTTGGCGAACTCATCGGTTTGGAGATGAAATGTGGCGGTGCGAAAGCGATCCCTGCCGCAAAGATATTTTTGTAGTCAGGGTTCTGGCATGTTTTCGGCCAGTCTTTTGGTGACCAGTTCTCAAATCCTCTGGCAGCACTTTCGTAATCTGCATCGACAAACATAAATCCTCCAGGATTGAATAGTTTGCTGGTTATATCATTGCCCTCTTTGTCATAAGCTTTCATCCCGGCACCGGCAAACGGTGGAATGAGCATAGCGAAGTCGAACTCCTCTTCATGCATGGATCCGTCCAGCTTCTCATAGTGCACCTTGCCTTTTTCAACTTTGTTGACATGGGCTCTGGTGATCCATTTGACCGCTCTTTCCGTATAGAGGGACTCGGCAAAGACTTTTCCGCTGGTAACATAGCCGCCGGCTTTGATGTGCATACCGCCAACGCCGAAATCACCCAGTTCATATTCGTTGGAGATGTAGGTAACGGTTGCCTGTTTTCTTACGCCGGCTTCTCTGAGTGTATGTTCCACATTGAATACATATTCGAAGGCAGCACCCTGACAGGTACACATACCGTGTCCGGTTCCTATGAGAATTTTCGCCTCTTTGCCTTTTTTCATCTCTTCGATAAGCGCCTGAAGTTCCAGGTTTGCGTGCATTGCGTGATCTGCAGTACAGACGGAAACCGTATGCTCTCCCACATGGCCGTTGCCGTCACCCAGTCCCGGTGTTGCATCGAAGTTGAGTTTTGGGCCGGTAGCATTGATGAGGTAGTCGTAAGTAAGTTCTTCCGTTTTACCCTCTTTACCTTGGCCGGTATATTTGATAGTGATAAAAGGCTTTGCCTGTTCATTGCTTCCTTCAGGATGTACAGAGACAGCCAGTGCCTGTCTGTAGTCTATCCCAGCTTTCTCATAAACAGGAGCCAGAGGGAAAACAACCTCTTCTTTACTCATACCGCCAACACCTACCCAGATGTTAGACGGAATCCAGTTCCATTGTGAATTGGGTGTAACGACCACTACTTCGTGTTCGTTCCCCAACCATTTGCTTGCAAATGACGCAGCGGTATGTCCTGCAACACCGCCACCCATAATTACTAATCGTGCCATAGCATTCCTTCATATTAAAATAGTGTCTAACAATTCTATGGTAACATTATTTAAATATAAATTAATTTTTAAAATTTAATCTTTTTAATTATAAAAACTTATATAAACAATTAGAGCAGGCTATAATTCTTCAAATAAACGTAAATTTAGTGGACATTAAAATCAATTAAATTGATGAATTTATGTTTTCCTATCGCTGTTTCCGGCTTGAACGCGTACAGAAAATAGTGAAAGTATGATAAAATCCGTTAGGATTAGATAGAAGAGTGATGATTAAAAAAAGGCAGCCATATAGATTATGATGACAAAGTGGATAAAAATAGTGATATATATGACGGTTGGTCTCTATGCCGGTATCTGGAACGCTCCGCATACGATACAGTCATTGAAGAAAGAGACACTATTTAGTGCATTCTCCTCTCCTCCCAAACATTTGGACCCCGTTATCTCCTACAATGCGAACGAGTGGGCATTCATTGGGCAGATCTATGAGCCGCCGCTACAGTACAATTATTTGAAACGCCCGTATGAACTGGAGGCGCTTACCCTGACAGGTATGCCGGAAGTCCGCTATCTGGATGCCAACGGTACAAAAGTGAAAGAAGAGAGTAAAAAAGTGGCCTATACGGAGTACTGTTTGAGACTGCGTGATGACATACGGTACCAAAATCACCCCGCTTTCGTGAAAGATAGAGCGGGGAGGCTGCTTTATGGTGCCCTGGATGCAAAAGCATTGGAGCGGATTCATTCGCTGGATGATTTTGAAAAAACGGCAACCCGTACGCTTACGGCGGAAGATTATGCCTATGCCCTGAAACGTATGGCGGTCAGGCAGTATCACTCTCCCATTCTCGATACCATGAAGTCCTATATTGTAGGCTTGGATACCTTTTCAAAAAAGATCAGCCAGATTGCGGCACAGAGGAAAAAGAGGGGGGAGCGGCTCGATCTTCGCCCCTATCATATAGAAGGGGTACGGGTGGTCGATAGGCAAACCCTTGTGATCCGGATCAACGGACGCTATCCACAGTTTCTCTATTGGCTCTCGATGAACTTTTTTGCCCCGATCCCCTGGGAGGCAGATCTGTTCTACCAGCAAAAGGGACTTATTGGCAAGAATATCACACTCAATGATTATCCTGTAGGTACAGGTGCCTACTATCTGGCAGAGAATAACCCCAACAGGGTGATACGCCTTAAAGCCAACCCCAATTTTCATGAAGAGCGCTATCCCAGCCTGAGCGATACCGAAGCGGTACGTGCAGGTGTCGATGCCACACTGCGTAGAGATGCGGGGAAACGGCTCCCTTTTATCGATGAAGTTGTCTACTCCCTGGAGAAGGAGAGCATTCCGCTATGGAACAAATTCCTACAGGGCTATTACGATGCCTCGGGGATCTCTTCGGAAGCGTTTGACCAGGCGGTGCAGATCGGTACCTCGGGTACCATGGGATTGAGTGATACGATGCGAAAAAAGGGGATCGTCCTGAAGAGTTCTGTCCAGCCTTCCATCTTCTATATGGCTTTCAATATGGAAGACCCTGTTGTCGGAGGCTATACGGAAGCGGCAAAAAAGCTGCGCCAGGCAATCAGTATCGCGCAGAATGAGGAGGAGTATATCTCTATCTTTATGAATGAGCGGGGAATTGCCGCGCAGGGGCCTATTCCTCCTGGAATTTTTGGTTACCGGGAGGGAAAAGCCGGAACAAATTTTGTGGTGTATGACTGGAAAAACGGCAAACGGGTCCGAAAACCCCTGAAGGTGGCCAGAAGACTATTGGCGGAAGCGGGCTATCCAAACGGTATTTCAGCCAAAACCGGAAAGCAGCTGAAGCTTTTCTACGATACGACTGCCACCGGCCCCGATGACAGGGCACTGATGGACTGGAGGCGTAAACAGTTCGCCAAACTGGGGATTCAGCTGGTGATACGCGCAACGGATTACAACCGTTTCCAGGATAAGGTTAGAAAGGGGAAGGTCCAGCTCTTCTCCTGGGGATGGAATGCGGATTATCCCGATCCGGAGAACTTCCTCTTTCTTCTCTACGGTGGCAATGCCGTGGTCGATACCAATGGTGCGGGGATCAACAGTTCCAATTACAAAAATCCGGAATTTGACAAACTTTTCGATGAGATAAAGACAATGAAAAACGGGCCTGAAAGAGGGGCCAAAATAGAAAAAATGCTACAGATCGTAAGAGAGGATGCCCCCTGGATCTGGGGAGTTCATCCCAAATCTCTGGCACTCTCCCATGCCTGGTTTCAAAATGTGATGCCCAATGCGATGGCGAACAATACGCTAAAATACAGAAAGATCGACGCTGCATTGCGGTGGAAGAAACAACAGGAGTGGAACCGGCCTGTACTGCTTCCTCTGCTGCTGTTCACACTCTTTATTGTGTTGGGGGCCTGGCTGCTTTACCGTGCCTACAGTAAGCGGCAAAAACGTACTATTCAATGTAAGGAGAAGTAGATGCTGGGGTATATTTTACGTAGAATCATTTATGCTGTTCCTATTTTGATAGGGGTCAACCTTATTACCTTTATACTCTTTTTTATGGTCAATACCCCCGATGATATGGCAAGGGCACAGCTGGGGGCCAAACAGGTTACTCCGCAGATGATAGAGGCATGGAAGGTGGAGAAAGGGTATGATAAACCGCTTTTTGTCAATCCGAAAGCTCCTGGGTTGGAGAAGTTCAGCGATACGCTTTTTGTACAGGAGTCTCTGAAACTCTTCAGGTTTGATTTTGGTGCTTCCGATGCCAACCGGGATATCGCTTCAGATATCAAAACACGTATGGGACCGAGTCTGGCGATCGCGCTGCCGACCTTTTTTATTGCACTGGTTACCAATATCTCTCTGGCTCTGCTGTTGGTCCTTTTCAGAGGCTCGGTACTCGATACCGGTATGATGGTTGTTGCCGTCATGATTATGTCGGTCTCCGGACTCTTCTATATCATTGCCGGACAGGTACTCTTCTCGAAGCTTTGGCACTGGGTACCTATTTCCGGGTACGCTTCCGGATGGGAGGGGGTGAAATTTGTCATCCTTCCCGTCATGATAGGGGTATTTGCGGGACTGGGTTCGGGGGTACGCTGGTATCGAAGTATTTTTCTTGAACAGATCAACCAGGATTATGTTCGTACTGCCAGGGCAAAGGGGCTTTCGGAGATCTCTGTCCTTTTCAAACATGTTCTCAAGAATGGGATGCTGCCTATTTTGACGGGGGTGGTTGTGGTGATCCCTTCTCTTTTTATGGGTAGTTTGATCATGGAGTCGTTTTTTGGTATCCCTGGGCTTGGGTCCTATACGATCGATGCTATCAATGCCCAGGATTTCTCTATTGTCAAAGCGATGGTGTTTTTGGGGTCCGTACTCTATATTGCCGGGTTGATCCTGACCGATATCTCCTATACGCTTTTTGACCCGAGGGTAAAACTTTCATGAGACTGACACTGCTTTGGACAGATATAATGGTATGGGTGCTTCTCGCCGTTATCGTAGTATGGGGAAGTGTAATGTTCCGTTCCCCGCAGGTAAAAAAACAGTGGCAGAATATTTTTCGTGCACCTGTTGCCATGGCTTCGGCAGTTGTTTTGCTCTTTTACCTCTGCTTTACCCTGCTCGATTCGGTGCATATGCGTTTTTCCGTAGAGCGCAGCCCCACGGGGCAGTCTGTTACCCGACACCTTTCGTACCAGGGAGAGATGGTGAGTCTGCTCGACCTGCTCTTTTCCCATGCCCTGGCACATACGGAACGAACCTACTCCGCACCATTTGCGACCCATGAGTACGCCAAGTCGATCAAAGTAGATGCCAAGGGGATCACCCGGATGGTCTATCGTCCCCTCAAATACGTCAAAATCCCTCCGGAAGAAGGCAAAACGGCAGATATTCTCAGCCGGTCGTTTAGGGCAGTAGCCATAGGCCTCCTGGCAAGTCTTCTGCTGATAGTGCTGCATATCACGTTGGGAGGAGAAGCACCTTTCGTACTGAAAGTACGCCGCATCATAAGAGGAGAGACGGTGCTTCCCTGGAGAACGGCATACCTGACTTTTACCCTGCTGTTTGTGGCATTTACCTGGATGTATCTGCTCAGTTACCATTACCATGTACTCGGTACGGACAAGGTTGGGGGAGATGTGCTTTACCAAACCCTCAAAAGTATACGTACCGGGGTACTCATCGGTACGCTTGCCACGTTGGTCATGTTGCCCGTATCGATTGTTCTGGGGATTTCAGCAGGTTATTTCGGAGGCTGGGTCGATGATGTCATCCAGTACCTCTATACGACGCTCAATTCTATTCCCGGTGTGCTGCTCATTGCCGGTGCGGTACTGGTGATGCAGGTGATGATGGACAACCATCCCCAGTGGTTCGAGACCACACTGGAGCGCTCCGACCTTCGCCTGCTCTTTCTCATACTTATTTTGGGAATGACAAGCTGGACAGGACTCTGCCGCCTGCTGCGTGCGGAGACCTTGAAAATTTCTCAGGTGGCCTTTGTCACTGCCGCCAAAGCGTTCGGTGTCAGCCGATGGAAGATCATCTTTCGACACATTATGCCCAACCTGATGCACATTATCCTCATTTCGGTCGTGCTGGACTTTTCGGGCTTGGTACTTGCCGAAGCGGTACTCTCTTATGTCGGTGTCGGGGTTGACCCTACCATGTACAGCTGGGGTAACATGATCAATCAGGCACGTCTCGAGATGGCAAGAGAACCGATGGTATGGTGGTCGCTTTTCTCAGCTTTTGTTTTTATGTTTGTTTTGGTACTGGCTGCCAATCTTCTCTCCGACAGGGTGCAGCATGTGTTGGACCCGAGGAATGTAAAATGAAATCGTTACTGTCTGTAAAAGAGTTGAGCCTGCATACCAATAAAACAACACTCCTGAAAAGCGTA
>Ga0256828_1000261_pt1 | contig 36521 bp, 36 predicted proteins | sample CV88metaG_FD_185993 | JGI IMG/M metagenome (GOLD analysis project Ga0256828, IMG submission 185993) | Hydrothermal vent microbial communities from East Pacific Rise, Pacific Ocean - CV88 | ecosystem: Environmental > Aquatic > Marine > Hydrothermal vents | place: Pacific Ocean: East Pacific Rise...
GTCCCCCCCCCCTTTTTGTGTTATTCATTATACCTAAATTTTAATTTTCTGAGCTTAAATCAGCCTCATCTAAAATAGTAAAAAATCCGGCTGGTTCCAAAACACCAAATGTTGCAAAGATGATTTTGCCATTTTCATCTAAAAAGTAGTGTCTGGGTGCACCAAACTTCTCAAATTTATCAGGAATTTTATGCTGATCGCGTGAGAGATAGATAAGAATATACTCTTTTTTTAGTCTATTCATTACATCTTTTTGAGAGAGAGTCTTTTCCTTAAACATTTTACAAAATTTGCATTTATCTGCACCAATAAAGAGGTAGATTTTTTTATGCTCTTTTTGTGCAAGTTCGACTCCCTTATTGTAATCATGAATCCATGAATCGGTTTCATATGACAGAAGCGAAGTAATAAAAATAAATAGTAATAGTAGGCTTTTCATACCATAATTATATTTACTTATTTTTAAAATGAGATTATTTTTTGTATTGTTACTTTATATTAATAAATACAATAGTATAATTTCATTTTATTTTATACATACTATAAGGAATTCTTATGACAAGAAGATTGTCTTGGTGGATGGGTGGAATTTTAATGTCACTCTTACTACTTTTTACTTTTTCAGTATTTGGTGCTGATCGTCCTATTGGAGCATCAACATATGTTCCATACTATGCAGGGATTTTATTTGGAATGGATCCAAAAGATTATACCTATCTTCAAGAGATAGAAAAACCGGGTGCATGGGAAGGTGTAATGCTTTTAGGTTCGCTTACAGGTGGTTTTATCACATCTGTTTTTATTACAAAAACATTCCGTATCAGTGTTATTCCAGCAGGGTGGAAAGCGTATAAGAACAACTCTGTAAAATCACGTCTTCTCTGGAGTTTTGTTTCAGGATTCTTACTTATTATCGGAGCACGTCTTGCAGGTGGTTGTACATCAGGACACTTTATGTCAGGAATGAGTCAAACAGCAATTAGTTCTATGATATTTGGTGGTGTTGTACTTGTAACACTTTTAGTTACTGGTAAGTTCTTTTATAAGAAAACGAAGGAGTCATAATGAGCATTGGTGAATATTTTGATTTTGTTCTTACTAGAACTGAGGATATGTACAACATAGTTCAGTATGAAGGACATGGCTCTTTTTGGCTGGTATTTTTTATCGGTATTGTTTTTGGTGGAATTATTCAATATACGCGTGTTGACAAGTTTGAAAAGATTGCAGGTTTTGCAATGGGTAAAGATACCATCATTCCTAAGATGCTCTTTTTGGCTATCGGGATTACAAGTATCGCTCTTTATTTTGAGATCAAGATGGGGTATGCTTCATACCATGTCAAGCCGATGATTCTCTCTGGTCTTATCATTGGTGGTATCATCTTTGGTATTGGTATGGCCATTATGGGTAAATGTCCAGGAACAGGTCCTATCTCGATCGCTGAAGGGCGTGTTGATGTTGCAGTTGGTGCTGTTGGCGGTATTTTTGCAGGTTGGTTATTTACAAAATATTACGACTCTATATTTAAGCCATTAATGGGTGATAGTTATGGCAAAGAAACACTTGTCACTATCAGTGGTGATAGCACAACATTATGGGTACTTGCCTATGGTATAGCGCTTATTGTTATAGCGATTATTATTCCTAAGATGGAACTGTTCGATGAGGGTGATCTTGAAAGATTAGAGAAAGAAGAACGACCTGATATTATTGCGCAAAGAGAGCATGAAGAGTTTGAGATCGTAAAGTAAGAAGATATTAGCTAAGGCATGATATAATTTTTTCAATATAACTATTGGAGATTTTGTATGGATGCAAAGATATTTTTTGGCTCACAAGAAGCTGTAAAAGAGGAGTGGAGTGCAAGATGTTCTCCATATAGTGGTGAGGTAGTCTCACGCGCTCCTGTCTGTAATGAAGAAGATGCAAAAAAAGCACTTCAAATTGCAAAAGATGCTGCAAAATTTGCAAAAAAATCCCCCCTTGCCCAACGCTGTTCATGGTTGCTGGATGTTGCTCAAAAACTGCGTGAAAACAGAGAAGATATCGCTAAGACCATTACTGATGAGGTTGGTAAACCTATCACTTATGCACGTATAGAAGTAGAGCGCTGTATTGAGACCATTACCCTCTCTGCTGAGACAATGCGCACTATGGGTGGCGAGACGATCAATACAGATGCAATGCCAAGTGGTAAAAAGACAATGGCATTTTTCAGACGGGACCCTGTTGGTGTTGTTGTAGCTATTACCCCTTTTAACTTTCCGCTTAATCTTGTAGCACATAAACTTGGACCTGCGTTAGTAGCAGGGAATGCAGTTGTGCTCAAACCTACTCCTGAAGCGCCATTGACATCTTACAAGTTTGCAAAGCTCTTTATTGAGAGTGAGTATGCCATTCCTGATGCTCTCTCTGTCGTTTATGGCGATGCAGAGGTGGGAAGTGCTCTTATTACTTCTGATATTCCTCGTGTAATCTCTTTTACAGGAAGTGTCCCTGTTGGAAATATCATTACCAAAAACGCAGGTATTAAAAAAGTAGGACTGGAACTTGGTGGCAATGCGGCAACCTTTGTGGAAAAATCAGCAGACTTGGCACTCGCAGCGACAAAGTGTGCTCTTGGTGCTTTTGTAAACTCCGGTCAAGTTTGTATAAGCCTGCAGCGTATCTATGTTGAGGCAGATATTTATGATGAGTTTGCAGAGTTGATGGCAAAAGCTACAAAAAAACTTAAAGTTGGCTCTCCTTATGATGATGATACATTTATGGGACCGCTAATTGATGATGAGGCATGTGCACGTGCCCTTCGCTGGGTTGAGTCTGCCATTGAAGAGGGTGCTATTCCGCTACTTGTACCTCACGTAGAGGGGCGAATCTTCCATCCGTGTGTGATGGCAAATGTTCGTGATGATATGGCTATTATCTGTGAAGAGGTCTTTGCTCCTATTGTCTCCCTTGTTAAAGTAGATAGTTTTGATGATGCAGTTGAGCGAATGAACGACTCTCCTTTTGGACTTCAATTTTCAGTATTTACAAATGATCTGAGTCTGATGAACCGTGCTGTTGATGAGCTTGATGCGGGTGGTATTGTCATCAATGATATGCCAACGCTGCGTTTTGATATTCAGCCTTATGGTGGTGTAAAACTCTCAGGGGTAGGGCGTGAAGGTCCTCGTTTTGCCATTGAAGAGATGACGGAGATAAAAAGTATTGTCATCTGCTAAGAAAAAGGTCATTATCTCTGCGTGTATTTTAGGTGAGTATTGTCGTTATGATGGCAAAACCAAAGAGATTAGTGAAGTGGCAAAGGCGTATAAGGGGTGGGAGATCATTCCTTTTTGTCCAGAAGCTCCGCTCTTTGGAACACCGCGTGAGCGCATTGATGTAGTAGAGATAGATGGAGAAAATCATATTCTCACGCATGAGGAAAAAAAAGATGTAACAGAACTCTTGCGTGAGGAGATAGAAACATTTATAAAGAATCATCCTCACGCAGATGCTATAGTGCTCAAATCAAAATCTCCTTCATGTGGCTATAAGACCACACCAGTTTTAGATAGAGATGGTAAAGAGATAAAAAAAGGTAATGGTATTGCTGCTGATATCTTTAAAGAAAAATATAAAGAAGTAGCGATAACAAATGAGAATGATTATCTCTAAAAAAAGGAGTTGACAGTGAAGATCAATACTTCCTTGTCAGTTATAATTCGAATTATACTTTGGCTTGGTTTAATCTTTGGAGGTATTACTTGGAGTATTTTAAAAGATATAGGCAATGAAAATTCACTCTTTTATAATTTTTTGTTTCATGTTGTCACTTTCATTATTGGGATTATTGTAATGCGTTTTGCTTTTCATGCAGCAGCAGTTGGTGGTAAAGAGTTAGCAAGATCAGGAAGAGATCGTAATCTACCAAGACTTGAGACAAACCATCTTGTAACAAGTGGTATTTATAGTTATATGCGTCATCCTATGCTCTTTGGACTCTTACTTATTCCTTTTGGAGTGGCATTATTAATAGGTTCACCTACTTTTATAACAACTGTTGCACCTTTAGAGATGCTTTTTATAGTTTTTATGGTACTTGTTTTTGAAGAGATGGAGTGCAAGCGAAAATTTGGAAGTGCTTATGGTGTATATGCTAAACTTGTTCCAATAGTCTGTTTTAAGAAAGAGTGTCTTAGGGTACTTTTTTTCTCTGATCTTGTAGGGTAGATTTTAAATTTTATTTATCATATTTTATAAGGTTGTTATGTCGAATTACGCTAGCTAATTCTTGTGAATAGAGATTGCCTCGCTCTGAGTATTTATCAAGATAATTCACAAGAATATAGGGATCATCAGTTTTCATCTTTTCGACTCTAAACTCTTCAAAAGCTTTTCCAACAGCTAAAATTTTGTAATAATCTCTAACGGCATCAGTTATACTTGTATATTCTTTTAAGTAAATTGTTTGATTCCCCCTTTTCTTTCCTGCAGCAACACGAGGTTCATTCTCTTTAAATGACCAGACACCAAATACATTATTGGCGATCTTAAAAAATCTTGATGTTCCCCATGCACTTTCCATAGCTGCCTGTGCGAGCGCTATACTTTTTGGATGAGGTTTCATTCGTCTGAGGAGATCTTCAAAGTCCTTTGCCGCATAACTTTGCATACATATTTGGATTTTTGGGTCTTGAGGTGTTTTTTCTATGAGTGTTTTTATCTCTAAATACTCTTGATGAAGTTGTGAATATATCTGTTCTATAGGTGGCACTAAAAGAGTGAAAAATCGTCTCTTTTTCTCTGAAACAGTGATAGGTTTATTTTTTACTATCTTTTGAGTTTTTGTTGGTAATATCTGTGGCTTTTTTGGCTCTTCTTTTTGGAGAAGATAAATGCCTACAACAAAAAAGATTAGTAGAAATGGTGCTGCAAAAAGGAGTTTGTTCTTCATTTTATTCCATTTATTTAAATTCAAAAATTATAGCTAACTAATAGTTGTATTAATTTTAAGAGTTCTATTTAAAAAGACTAAATTTTTTTTCTTACTTTTAAAAGATCTTTTTGTAAGCGTTTAAAAGCATCATATATATCATCTTGTGATGCTTTATGTGTAAGATCTTTGTAGTAACTGTAAAGAGAAGTGCCATTTTTATATAGATCCATTCTAATATAACCTGATGGAAAGTTTGTAAGAGCTTTTTTATCAGCATTTTGATTAGAGTTACATACTATACCACTTTTGCGTGAAACTTCTAATCTATAACGACAGTTTGTATCGAAGTTATAAAGTTTTAGAAGTGTTTGTGTTATTAATTTATCAGGTGGGAAAACAACTAGATTCATGCAAGGAAGATTGCTGAGTGCTTTGTCGTTTTTAATAATGGTAGCATCGTCACTACAAGATGTAAAAAGTGCTAAGAGTGTAAGAATGAGTAGATTTTTTTTCATACTGTTCTCCTGAAAACATATATCTAATTATAGCTGATATCTCTTGACATATTTAACATATGTTCATTATAATTTGAACATATGTTCAAAAATACTATTTAAAGGTTTTATAATGTACAGATTTCTTCCTCTCCTCACACTCCTTATGCTTTTAGGCGGCTGTCAAGAGAAACAGCATAAAAATTTCGATGGTCAAAAACTCTTAGAACAGAAATGTTCACAGTGTCATAATCTTGATCTGCCTCCAAAAACATTTAAAGATGAAAAGGCACCTCCTATGATGGCTGTAGCTTTTCATATAAAAGATTTTATACCGGCGTCCAATGAGAGTGAAAAGGTCCCAAAAGCCATAGAGTTTATTAAAGACTATGTCATTCATCCGAGTGCTTCTAAATCTTTTTGTGATAAAAAATCACTGCAGACCTATGGTGTGATGCCTTCACAAAAAGGCAATGTTACACAAGATGAACTTCAAGCAATAGGCGAGTATATGTTTGAACACTATACTGTCAAAAACCTTACAGCAGCACAGGATTTGGAAAACAGATTACGAAAAATGCCAAAAGGTGAGCGACTTGCAGTAGCACAAGGATGTTTAAGTTGTCATAAGGTAGGTAAAGATCTTGTTGGTCCTTCATTTCATAAGATTGCTAAACATTATCAATCACAAAGCGCAAAAATTGAAGTAAGTATTGAAAAAGGTAGTAGAGGTAAGTGGAAAGATTATCATGGTGCTATTATGCCTGCTTTTGCTTCTAAAATCAGTGTCAAAGATACTCAAACAATTGCAGAATGGATAGCAAAACAATGAGTGGACGAAAGAAGATAAAACGTAAAATAGAAGCTGATCACAGTGGTGTCTGTTTTAAGCCCTGTGGTATAAAGAATAATGAGTTAGAGCCTGTCTATCTTTTAGAAGATGAGATGGAAGCTATACGACTGGCAGATTATGAGGGACTCTATCAGCAGGAGTGTGCTGATATGATGGGTATATCACGTCCTACTTTTTCTCGTCTTATTGAGAGCGCACGTAAAAAGATAGCAGATGCTCTGACGCATACAAAAGCACTTAATGTTAAGATGAAAGAGTTCCAGTAAACACTTTAAAAGATAAAGTGCCACAGAAGTTTCAGCGCAAGTCCGTATAAAATAAATGCCATCAATTTTTTGATCTGTTTTTGTTTTAACTTAAAGTGCATCATATAGTTGCCTATATAGCCGCCTACTATCGCAGAGAATGCTACACATAGTAGTAAAACCCAATCAAGGGGAACATAAGAGGCATAGGTGAAGAATGATCCAAGTGCAGAGAAGGGAACAACGAAACTCACTGCAACAGCTACTTTTTTAGGCTCAAATCCAAGGAGTGCCAAGAGCGGAATGAGAATATTTCCTCCACCAACTCCTAAGAGTCCTGCTAAAAATCCAACAATACCACCGACAAGAAAGAGAGTACTCTTGCCCGTAGCCTCAAAGAGTGCTTTTTTCTTTGCAAACATCATCATAGAGGCAGAATAAAAGAGCATTAGCATAAAGAAGAATTTAACAACTTCTTCATTGATAAAACTACTGCTGTAAGCACCAAGTGGAGCAAAAAGTAGCATCATAAGTGCAATAGGAAATACAAAACTATACTCTACAGCTTTTCTTTTTATATTCATTATACTTGAAGTAATTGTTGTTGAGGCTCCGGCAAAAAGACCAACGGCTTTGGCCACTGTAAAGTCAAGTCCCAAAAAGTTTAAAACTGGGATAAGTGCTACACCGGCTCCTGCTCCACCCATAGAAAATAGGATGGAGAGCAAAAGTGTTAAAAAAGAGTAGAGAATATAGTCGTTCATTATGGAATAGCAGGAGGTGTTATCTTTTTACCAAGAAGGGCATAGCTTTTGCCAACACGCGCAAGCGGTTCATAATCGAGTGTGATTCTTTCTTTGTCAGTAATGATAGCATCATCAATATACTGCTCTTTGATTGCAACGACCATAGGAATCGTTTTTGAGCCTTTGAGGTCTATCTCTTGGTAGAGTTCACAAAAGAATGTACTTGGTGTTCCTTTGACTACAGGAGGGAAACCTTCTAGCATCTGCTCTGTCTCTATTTCAAAAAGTTCTGCTTCATTAACAGAGCTATCTAGTTCTTTGGAACTAAAGTGCATCTTTTCAAGTAGTGATTCATCTACCATACAGATAGTACATTTTTTAGTCTCGCGTAAATTTTTAAGCGTATCTTTTTGGCTACCATCACTTTTATGACCTATACTTACCACCATTGTAGGAGGCTCTGAACTAAGCCCCATGAAGTAACTAAAAGGAGCAATGTTAAGAGAGCCTTCTGTATCTTGCGTGAGTATCCAAGCAATCGGTCGGGGGATGATTGTCTGTGCCATAAGTTGGTAACGTTGCGTGAGTGCTTTATCTGCATAGTCTACTAGCATCCTATAGGCCTACCATATGTTTGATATTATCTAACATTCCATGTTTCTCTTCTTGAGGCTCTTCTTTTGCTTCTTGCTGTGCTCCTGTGTAGGCATCATCTGGCATAATATTTTCCGGTGTTCCATCAACATTAACAACACTTAGTTCTGGATGAATAAGTTCACGCAACTTCTTTTGTACGACCATTTTTGTCGTCATCAGACTCATAGAACATCCGCCACAAGCACCTGTAAGTGTGATATAGACTGTTCCATTTTTTACCCCTAAAAGTTCAATGCCACCACCATGAGAATTAACGTACTCACTGACTTTTGGAATATAATTTTTCATAGCTTCATATAAATCTTCATCTAAAAATTGCATAATAAAAACCTCATTTGATATTGGTAAAATTATAATGAATTTTATTTAAGATAATCTTGTCTAATTATTATAATTATAAAATATTATGAAAAAATGAAGAGAGTATGCAAGGTGATTTTTCCTTGCACACAAGTTCTTATTTAAAAAGTCCTGCCATATACTCTTCAATATCTCCTGGTGTTGCAGAGATTGACATGAAATTGCCCATACTGAGATTCGGATATGCAATAGCGAGATAGTATTTTGGATGTAAAATTTTTGCTTCATCTTCTTCTATCATAAGCATGTATGGTAAAAATGCTGTATTCCTTTGGCCTTCGATTTCAGGGATATAATATTTTTCACCTTTTTCAGTTGGCATTGCAATACCGTAAAGTATTGCATCCCCTGTTTGAATTTTAAAGATAATGTTCTTAGCAGCATTTCTCTCTAACTTTTGCGCTAGATTCTCTCCTTTGGCTACTTTGATCATATCTTCATAGTACGGCATACCCATCATAAAGTGATATTGTGCAATATCATCTTGATCAAGAGAATCTTTAGAACCTTTAAGCTCTCCAAAGGCAGAAGATAGTTTTTTGTTGATTTTTTGCGCATCAGATTCTTGAAAATCATTTTGCATAAAAGCATGTAAGAAGTATTCTGGATTTGTTAAAACAAGCTCTTTGTTTTTTGTATTTATAAGAACTTTTTGTACTGCTGCAAAAGCTCTATTCTCTTTTGAAGCATTTTTTAGCATAGTTGGGCATGTGTAAGCAATAACATGGTAGTTTGGGTTTTGCATCGTATCATACTCTCCTACAACAGTTAAACCATTTCTATCTAAGGCACTTTTTACCTCACTTATATTTTTAAATGTTGCAGATTCATAACTACTTATCTCTTTTGCCATAAGATCAAATGTTGTTAAACTTACTGCTACAATGACACTTAATAGGATTTTTTTCATTTGTTCTCCATTTTATTTTAGAATATTTAATTATTATAATAAATTATAGTTAATAACTTTGGGAATTTTAAAATTTAGAAGAAAAAAATAAAAAAATCCTAATATTTAGCACATTTTCGATATAATCGCGTAATTTTATAAAAGAGAAAACTACAATGAATGTAAGAGAAGAATTTCTAAAATTTTTTGAATCAAAAAATCATACAAGAGTAGCTTCAGCACCTTTAGTGCCTGATGATGCAACTCTGCTTTTTAACAATGCGGGAATGGTCCCTTTTAAGTCGATCTTTACAGGTGAAGTACCACGTCCACAAAACCCACGTGCAACATCGTGTCAGACATGTATTCGTGCCGGTGGAAAGCATAATGACCTTGAAAATGTCGGTCATACTGCACGTCACCATACTTTCTTTGAGATGCTTGGTAACTTCAGTTTTGGAGACTATTTCAAAGAAGATGCCATCGCTTATGCATGGGAGTTTATTACTGAAGTGCTCAAGTTAGACAAAGATAAGCTTTGGGTAACGGTTCATGAGAGTGATGATGAGGCAGAAGAGCTTTGGAAAAAGCATATAGCAGCTGATAGAATCATGCGTCTTGGGGATAAAGACAACTTTTGGGCAATGGGTGATACTGGTCCGTGTGGTCCCTGTTCTGAGATCTTTTACGATCAGGGTGCTGAGCACTTTAGTGGACCTGAAGATTACATGGGTGGCGAGGGTGACAGATTTTTAGAGATCTGGAATCTTGTTTTCATGCAGTATGAGGTAAAAGAAAAAGGCGGAGAGCGAATCCCACTTGCAAAACCTTCCATCGATACGGGAATGGGGCTAGAGCGTGTAGTTGCCATTAAAGAGGGAGCACTCTCTAACTATGGATCATCTCTTTTTATGCCGATCATTCGCAAAGTTGAAGATCTTATTGGTAAAGAGTATGTTTATGCAAGCGGTGCATCGTACCGTGTCATCGCAGACCATATCAGAACGGCTGTTTTTCTTCTCTCTCAAGGTGTGAATTTCTCAAACGAGGGACGTGGTTATGTACTTCGTAGAATTCTTCGTCGTGCGGTACGTCATGGATATCTTTTAGGTTTCCGTGAACCGTTTATGTATAAGCTTGTAGATATTTTAGTAGATATTATGGGCGAAGAGTATGACTACCTGGCGAAAAAATCTGCAGCAGTAAAAGAGCAGATAGAGCTTGAAGAGGCACGTTTCTTTAAAACGATAGAGTCTGGTATAGCACTCTTTAATATGGAACTGCAAAATACAAAAGATATCTTTAGTGGTGAAGTGGCATTTAAACTCTACGATACTTATGGTTTCCCACTTGATCTGACAGAAGATATGTTGCGTGAGAAGGGTCTCAAACTTGACTCTGCAAAATTTGATGAACTGATGAACGAACAAAAGAGCCGTGCAAAAGCTGCCTGGAAAGGTAGTGGTGACGATGCTGTTCACGGTGACTTTAAAGAGCTTTTAGAGGAGTTCGGCGAGAATGTGTTTGTCGGTTATGAGACAATGCACCATGCAAGTCGTATTTTGGCTCTTCTTGATGAACACTTTTTACGTGTTGAAGCACTTTTACCGGGTCAAAAAGGGTGGGTATTTTTAGATGTTACACCTTTTTATGCTGAAAGTGGTGGACAGTGTGGTGATATTGGTGAGCTTGAAGGCAAGGCGAAAGTTCTTGATACAAAAAAATTCTTTGGATTGAACCTTTCACAGATCGAAGCAACTGCTGAGCTTAAAGTCGGTGAGAGTGTCGATACAAAAGTAGATATCTCACGCAATGAGATCACAAAACACCACTCTGCAACACACCTGCTTCACGCAGTACTTTTTGATGTTCTTGGTGACCATATTTCACAAGCGGGTTCACTTGTAGAGGCAAATCGTCTGCGTTTTGACTTCTCACACCCAAAAGCGGTAAGTGAAGCGGAACTTGCAGAGATCGAAGAGCGTGTCAATACTGAGATCATGCGTGCAATCCCTGCAAAGACAGAAGTAATGAGCATTGAAGATGCAAAAAAATCTGGTGCAAAAGCACAATTTGGTGAGAAGTACGGTGAGGAGGTAAGAGTTGTCAGTTTTGCGGATGCTTCGATTGAATTCTGTGGTGGTGTGCATGTTGACAACAGTGCAAATATCGGCTCATTCATCATTACAAAAGAGAGTGGTGTAAGTGCCGGTGTGAGACGTATTGAGGCAGTATGTGGTAATGCGGCATATAACTATTTTAGATCACAACGTGAACTTCTAAAATCTGCACAGGCTGAAGTGAAGAACCTTGATATCATTGCAGGTATCAACAGACTCAAATCAACTGTTACAGAGTTAAAAAGTGAACTCAAAGAAGCGCAAGAGTCTGCAAAAGTTGAGATTAAAGCTGAGGATATCAATGGTGTTGCGGTTGTTATTGATGAGTTGCCAAACGGTGATATCAAAGAGAAGATCGATGAGCTGAAAAATCAAAATGAGAAGCTTTGTGCAATGCTCTTTCAGGTAAAAGGGGACAAAGTCTTAATCGCCGCAGGTGTCAAAGGGTGTGATGCCAAAGCAGGTGATTGGATCAAGAAAATTGCTCCTATCCTTGGTGGTGGTGGTGGCGGTCGTCCTGACTTCGCACAAGCCGGTGGAAAAGACAAGTCAAAACTGCCAGAGGCAAAAACAGAGGCGCGTAACTTTATAGAGGGAGTGCTTGCATAATGAAAGCATTTATGGTTGAACTCTTTGCAATGTACTCTACTCAGATAGTCTTTTTACATGTACTCTCTGCGGTTATATGGGTTGGTGGTATGATCGCTATGCGTTTTGCAGCGCATCAATCATTTATGCAGATTGAATCACCACTACACAGACTGGAGCGTATCTCTCAATCGCTAAAGCGTCTCTTTACGATAGTCTCACCTTTTGTGATTATCTTGATAATAACAGCCGTTATTATGGCAGTAGGTCTTGGTTTTCGTGATGCGGCTGTTGATGCAAATGGGAATGTAATAGATGAGTACTCTATGCATATCTATAACCTTGTGCATGTAAAAGAGGTCATCTGGATGATTATGGCAGGAAATCTCTCTGTAATGATTTTACTTCGAAACAAAGCACAAAAACTCTTAGACAAGGGTGACAGTACAGGAGCCAAAAAAGCACTTGGACTTATCGGCAAGTATATGGTTCCTGTTAATATTGCACTGGGTGTTATTGCTATCTATCTTGGAGTGACACTGCGTCATGCCTATTAGACTCGCTTCTTCATCAGAGACTCGGGCACTCTTGCTGCGTGAGGCAGGGATCGAATTTATTCAAGAGAGTGTTGATTTTGATGAAGAAGGTATTGTTGCAACTTCACCAAAAAACTTTGTTTATCAGGCTACACTTGGTAAATATGAAGCAAATCTCAAAGCTTTTGGTTTTGATGAGTATCCGCTTTTGGTTGCTGATACAGTTGTAACTTCTCAAAATCAGATTCTTCGTAAAGCAAAATGTATTGATGATGCTCGTAATATTTTGATGACACAAAGTGGAAATATTACGAGCATTATTACCTGTTTTATCTACCATGCAAAAGATAAAAAAATTGTCGATATATCTCAAACGGATTATCTTTTTAATACTTTTGATGCTGATGATTTAGAAGAGTATCTGCAAAGTAGAGAGTGGCGAGGTAAAGCTGGTGCTTGTATGGTTGAAGGCTTTTGCAAAGCGTATATAAGAGAAGTCCGTGGCTATGAGAGTACTGCAATGGGTCTGAGCATTGAAGTACTGAAACGGTTTATGTGATGAATAAAAAAACTTTTCTTACTCTTGTTTTTATAGTTATTGCTTCTTTCTTTTCCTTGTGGATGTATATTGATTATATTCAGCAGCAAAGAGGTCAGCAAGAACAAAAAATCTATAGAAATGAAGCAGAATTTATGAAAAAGAATCTTGCCTCGATGATTGATGAGAAGAAAAAATCAACAACAGCAATAGCTATTACTCTAGCTTCAAATGACCTTTTACCTGAACTGATCGAAAATAAAACTCAGCTAAATGAAAAATTGAATAATCTTATTCTCGATTTTCAAAATTATACAAACTATAAAAATATTTGGGTTCATATTTTAGATAAAAATCTTCATTCTATCTATCGAAGTTGGACAGGTGTTCAAGATGATACGTTTTGTTTGAAGAGGAAAGATTTTCAGTATGTTCTGAAGAAGCAAAAAATCCTTTCTTTGATCGGTATAGATGTCTTTAGTATTAATATAAAAGCAATAGTTCCTCTTTATAGTAAAGGGCATGAACTGCTTGGTTTAGTTGAAGTTATATCTCATTTTAATTCAATATCGCATGGTTTGAAAAAATTGGATATCGATTCTGTTGTAGTACTTGACAAACAAAATTCTCAATATATTCGCTACCCTTTTAGTAAAATCTATGTAGATAAGCGTTATATTGCTAATTTTGATGTTTCAAAAAGATCATTAGAGTTCTTGAAAAAGCATCATATAAAGAACTATTGCAAAGAAGTTGATAAAGTTGAAGATGGTTATATTATTGCCAGCTACCCTTTAAAAGATTATACCGGTAAAAATATTGCATACTATATAATGTTTAAAAAGCTTTCAAGTATTTCAAAAACCGATTTAAACTTTTTTGTTTTTAAATCATCTGTTTTTGCAGTTATACTCATTATGGCCTTAGCAGGTATTATAAATATCATACTCTATTTTAATTTACGTAAGCAAAAAAAATATTATAAAAATATCTTGGATACGTCAAGTAATATTGTTTTAGTTAATGATAAGAAAAAAATTATAGATGCGAATAAAACATTTTTTCAATATTTTAAAGGGTATGAGTCTATAGAAGATTTTCGGCAAAAACATGGTTGTATCTGTCAATTTTTTCTTGATGAAGATAAATATCTTACAAGAGGTGAAGATGAATATTCATGGCTTGAGTATGTCTTGCAAAATAAAAATAAAAGACATATTGTAAAGATGAATATCGAAAATAAAATTCACTATTTCACAGTTTATGTAACATTGATTTCGCAAGAGCAGGAACATTACAGTGTGATTTTTTCAGATATTACCGAGCAAGAGATTTATAAACAGGAACTCGAAGCACTCTCTTTACATGATCCTCTGACACATACAGGAAATAGACGTAAATATCAAAAAAGATTGGAAGAAGAGATGTCTAGGGCATGTCGTTATTATACTACGTTCTCCATTATTGAGTTTGATATAGACTTCTTTAAGCAAGTTAATGATCATTTAGGGCATATTACCGGGGATAAAGTACTTATTGAGTATTCAAAATATATAACAACACATCTCAGGGATGTTGATGAACTGTTTAGGATAGGAGGGGAAGAGTTTATAATAATCGCTCCACATATAGATCTAAGTGAGGCATATAAACTTGCTGAGAAACTTCGTTTATCGATCCAAGAGTATAGAAAAATTACTGAGATAACTGCGAGTTTTGGTGTTACTGAATATAGACGTTGTGAAGATGAAGATGAACTATTTAAGCGTGTTGACTTTGCTCTTTATGAAGCAAAGAACAGCGGTAGGAATAAAGTAGTGGTTGGATGAAGTTTTATACTAAAGAGCTTAATGCACTCAAACGTGCCAAAAGATATAGATCAAGAAATGTTGTGAACAAAGAGTTAAAAGATTTTGCATCTAATGATTATCTTGGTCTAGCACATAAAAAAGAGTTACATTACCAGACATGTGAGATTTTAACACAAAGTGATGTACATGCAACAAAAGCTTCTATGTTGGTTAATGGCTATCATCAAATCCACAGAGATTTTGAAGATGCTTTGTGTAAAGCAAACGATTTTGAAGCAGGTATAGTTCTTGGTAGTGGTTTTAATGCAAATATTGCACTTGTTGAAGCATTGGTAAGAAAAGGTGATAGACTCTTTATGGATGAGCTCTATCATGCCTCTGGAATACTCGCTTCACAGTTACACGGAATAGATGTAACATTTTTTAAGCATAATGATATGGATGCTTTGCGTGAGCTTTTAAAAAACTCTCATGCAAAACGTAATATCATAGCTGTTGAAGGGATCTATTCTATGGATGGAGATCTCTGCCCTGCTGAAGTATTTACTATCGCTGATGAGTTTGAATCTATTTTGATTGTTGATGAAGCTCATAGTAGTGGTATTGTTGGAAAGAATCTTATGGGTGTTTATGAGTATTATGGTATTAAGATTCAAGCAAATCATATTAAAATGGGAACACTTGGAAAGGCCTATGGGAGTTTTGGAGCTTTTATTTTAGCCTCGGAACATATTATAGAGTATCTTTTAAATCGGGCCAAGCCAATTATCTATGCAACATCACTCTCTTTATATGATACTCTTTTAGCACATAATTCATTACGTTATATATTGAAAAATAGAGTAAGCTTAAAAAATGCTATAGAGACTAGACAAGCTATTATACAAAAAGAGTTGAATATCGCTGCAGATGGATTGATTATTCCTATACGAATCGGAGATAATCAAAGAGTTATAGAGATAAAAGATCATTTAGAGAATTTAGGTTATGCTGTTGGTGGAATTCGTCAGCCGACTGTACCTTATGCCATTATAAGACTTATTGCACGAGTGGGTCAAAGCAGTAAGGCATTAGAGTCTCTTTGTAGGGAAATCAGAGAGTTCTTATGATCGAGATCAAAAAATTAAAAATTAAATTAGCACAAAAAACACTTGTGGATATAAACTTTACAATTACCTCCTCTTTAGCCTTGATTGGTCAAAGTGGCAGTGGGAAAAGTTTAACGTTAAAAGCACTTTTAGGTATGTTACCACAGAGCATGGAGTGTAGTTTAGAATATTCAAGTAATTTTAGATTTACTGCAGGTAATAGTATAGGTTTTGTTCCTCAGAATCCTTTTACAGCACTCTCTCCACTGACAAAAATAAAAAAACAGTTTTTTGTAAATGATAGTCGGGTTAGAGAACTGTTCGATGAACTTGGGCTTGATCATGAGTTACTTGAACGTTTTCCACCTGAACTCTCTGGTGGCCAGTTACAACGTGTCGTTATAGCAATGGCTTTGGAAAAATATCCATACCTTTTACTTTTGGATGAACCAACGACAGCACTTGATCCTGATACTAAGATTGTTATTTTAGAACTCTTGCATGCATTACAAAAAAAGGAGAATTTTTTGATGCTGTTTGTTACACATGATATACTTTCAGCAAAAGAGATATGTGATGAGGTCTGTGTTATTAATAATGGGGTATTGGTAGAGAGTGGATCTATGAACAATATAATTCATAGACCAAAAAAAGAATATACAAAAATTTTGATCGAATCAAATTTTGCAAATAGGAAATTTAGAAAATGATAAAGAAAATATTTTTTACACTTTTGTTTTTAGGCTTTTTATCGCCTTTTGCGGTATTGGCATATTACTATTTCAGCTATGATTATGATATATCTTCATTGACTGAGTATCATCCAAACCAGACAAGTCGTATATACGATAAAAATGGTGAAAAAATTGCCAATATATTTTTAAAACAACATCGCTATTATGCTCCATTTGAAGAGATTCCTCCACGGATAATTGAAGCTCTTGTTGCAATTGAAGATACAACATTTTTTGAACACTCAGGTGTGAATTTCGATGCGATTTTCCGTGCTATTATTAAAGATGTAAAAGCTAGAAAAATGGTTGAAGGTGCCTCTACAATTACACAACAACTCGTAAAAAACAAACTGTTAACTCGAGAAAAGAAGATTTCTCGTAAAATCAAAGAGCTTATATACTCTTTTAAAATTGAAAATGCACTTACAAAAGAGCAGATTTTAGAGCGCTATTTGAATGAAATATATTTTGGACATGGATATTATGGGATCAAAACTGCTGCAGATGGTTATTTTCATAAAAAACTCTCTGATCTGACACTCAAAGAGATGGCTATTTTAGTAGGGCTTCCAAAAGCGCCAAGTACCTATGCACCAACTAAAAATTATGAGATATCAATGGGGAGAGCTAATCGAGTTATTACAAGGATGCATACACTTGGATGGATCGATGAGTCAACATTTCAAAAAGCCTTGGCTGAAAGACCTGTGGTATATGATGATACGCTTACTCAAAATAAAGCACCTTTTATTGTAGATGAAGTTGCTCGTAGATTTAAAAAGATGGGACTTGATGATTTAAGAACAGGTGGTTACGATATCTATACGACTGTAGACTTGCGTCTGCAACAAGCAGGAAAAGAATCTCTGAAGTATGCATATGACCTCGCATTAAGACGTATAGAAAAATATAAGTTAAAAGATGAAAAGCTTTTAAAAAAGGCAGAAAGAGAAGGTGATACAGAGTTTAAGAAGCAGGATGTAAATGTTTCTCAGCTAAATGGAGCACTTGTTTCTCTAGATAGTAAAACAGGAAATATTTTAGCACTGGTTGGTTCAATTGACTATAAAAAAAGTTCTTATAATCGCGCTACACAGGGGAAACGACAACCTGGATCTGCTTTTAAACCTTTTATTTATCAGGTGGCGATTGATTTAGGTTACAGTGGTGCTACACAGCTTGTAGATATAGCCAAAACCTATGAGTATACAAAAGATGGTGAGGATATGAAATGGCGTCCAAAAAATTATGAAAAAAATTATAAAGGACTTATTACTTTGCGTGAAGCTCTTATTCATTCCCGTAATCTGGCTACTATTAATCTTGTAAATGATATAGGACTTGCAACCCTCCTAAAAGAGTTAAAGAAATTTCATATAAAAAATATTCCTAACGATTTGTCTATTTCATTAGGTACAATGTCGATGTCTCCACTGGAACTTGCTCGTTATTATACATCCTTTTCAAATCAGGGAGTACAGATGGTTCCACATCTTATTAGCTCAATAGATCAAAATAACCAAACAATTTATGAAAAGAAGGATATTTCATATTATATAACACAACCAACACAATCTTTTATAATGACCACAATTTTACGTGATGTAGTGAAGCGTGGGACAGGTCGTCGAGCAGGAGTAAAAGGTATAGAATTAGCTGGGAAGACAGGTACAACAAATAATAATATTGATGCTTGGTTCGCAGGATACTCTCCAACTATAGAAACGGTTGTGTGGTTTGGAAATGATGATAATACACCAATGTATCATAAAGAGACAGGAGGACGGGTTTCTGGTCCTGCATTTGCAAACTATTTTAGAAATATTTTAAAACTCTACCCTCAGGTAAAAAGAAAATTTGATATACCAGAAGGTGTCATAGAAGTAGATATGGATGGAAGAAAAGAGTATTTTAGTGATATTTCAAGACCTCCAAGAACAGAAGAGATATCAGATCCTCAAGAGGAGTTACTCTTTTAAATATCCTTTGGGCTCTCTTCTTAAGAGAAAGCCCGATTGAGTGCACAAAACATTGCTTTGATTGAAGCAACTGTAATATCGTTGTCTGCTCCAACTCCAAAGCAAGAAAGAATATCTTTATTCTGGATTTCTATATAAGCAACCGCTTTTGCAGAGCTTTTGTCTCCACATGAATGTTCAGAGTATGATTTAATACTAAAAGTGTTTGTATACTCTTTCATCAATGCATTTTTACACGCATCAATTGGACCATTACCCTTTCCATCTGATGTGATCTCTTTGTTGTTATAAACATATTTAAGTGTACATTGAGATTGACCGTTATCAGTAGTAAGTGAGACATCTTTGAATGTGATATGCTCTTTGATCTTAAAGTAAGTATCTTTAAATACCTCTAAAATCTCTTCAGGGCTTAACTCTCGACCTTTCTCATCGCTAAGTGCCTGGACAGCGCGTCCTATTTCAGGATGCATCGCTTTTGGAAGATGATAACCATAATTTTTTTCTAAAATATAGGCAACGCCACCTTTTCCTGACTGTGAGTTGATACGAATGATAGATTCATAGGTACGGCCAACATCAGCTGGATCAATTGGTAAGTATGGTACTTCCCAAAAAGGATCCTCTTTTGCATTTTGATATGCAAGACCCTTATTAATAGCATCTTGATGAGAGCCAGAAAAAGCTGTATAGACCAATTCTCCAACATAAGGGTGACGTGGATGTGTTGGAAGTTCTGTAACATGCTCAACTATCTCTACAACCTCATTAACATCAGAAAAATCAAGTCCGCTGTCAATACCTTGTGTTGTCATATTAAGTGCTAAAGTAATGATATCAACATTTCCTGTACGCTCACCATTACTTAGGAGTGTTCCTTCAACTCTGTCTGCTCCTGCCAAAAGTGCCAACTCAGTTGCTGCTATAGATGTTCCTCTGTCATTATGTGTATGTGTTGATATAATGACATGCTCACGGTTATCAAGATGTCTGCTCATCCACTCTATCTGGTCTGCATAGACATTTGGTGTTGCCATTTCTACAGTTGCAGGTAAGTTGATAATTACCGGACGCTCTTTAGAGATTTCCCAACGAGCAGTTACTTCATTAGAGATACGTGCAGCAAAATCTAATTCTGTTCCTGTAAAGCTTTCCGGAGAGTATTCTAAGAAAATCTCACCGTCATGATCTGCCTCATATTTTTTAACCAAGTCAACACCTTCTAGCGCTAATGTAATAATCTCTTCTTGAGTTTTAGAAAAGACTATCTTTCTTTGTGCAACTGAAGTTGAATTATAAAGATGTACAGTTGCCTTTTTTACACCACGAAGTGCCTCAAAAGTTTTAGCAATTAAATGCTCACGAGCCTGTACTAAAACTTGTACAGTTACATCATCGGGTATCAGTTTATCATCAACAAGTTTACGTAAAAAATCAAATTCTATTTTAGAAGCAGATGGAAATCCAACCTCTATCTCTTTAAATCCAATTTTGAGTAAGAGTGCAAAAAGTTCAAGTTTTTTATCCATGTCCATTGGATTGATAAGTGCCTGATTACCATCACGTAAATCAACACTACACCAGCGAGGTGCTTTTGTTATTGTATTGTCTGGCCATTTTCTGTCTGGCAAATCTATTTTTGGATAAGGCTTATATTTGCCTTTTGGAATGTGATTCATCATTTTGAATCCTTTAATACTTGAAATTTTTAATAACACACTCTTACATTTGTTATCAATGGCGGAATTATAGCAAATTTGGAACTTTTTAAAAAGAAGAATTTGAGTTAGTTACTGTTTTAAAGGATAAAATTTATTTTTTATTTAATACTAGTGTTATATTAATGAAATTATACTCAATAGATTAGAGGAAAGCTGTTACAGATTTTAGAACTAGCAACAGCTTTAAAAAGTATTTATTTGAGTAAATATTTTTCATCATATCCCATATCTTTTATACGATTTAAAAATTGCTGGGATGGTTTATTGATCCATTCTATTTTACTAAGAGTATTTAAATAATCTTCATAATCCATACCTTGAAGATAGTTTTTCACAAGTTGATATGAGGCTTTTTTGTTTGCTTGCATTTCTAGTATGGATCTATCTATGAGACTTTTTAGTTTTTGTAATCTTTTTTTATCATTTAGGACTATTTTCCTATCTGCACACAGCGAATCAACAACAACAATGACCTTTGTCTCTTTTGTTGATGCGAGTTGTATAAATCCTTTTTTTTGCAAAGCTATATTATAAGGTACAAAAGTAACTATGAGCATATTTTTATTTTTTTTTGGTTTTAAGTTCTCTAGTTGAAATGGTTCTGTATTGATGAGAGTGAGTTTGTTTTTATCTATATGATAGTAATTGATAAATTCTTCTAAGACCTGAGCATTGATCGAATCAGTTTTTAAATATACATCGATCTTTTCTACTTTCTGTAATTCTGCAATACTTTTATTTGATAAAACCATATCAGCCCCATAAGAACGATCAAATAATATTACAGGAATAATGGAATAACCACTCTTTTGAATTGCATAATATTCATGTTGTGTAGTGGTTACCATATCCGCTTTATCCTCTTTATAGACAGAAGCAGCTTGCGCAAGTGTATTACTTGTGAGTAGTTTTATATCTAACTTTTTGAGATACCCTTTTTCATTTGCATAGAAAAGTGGTGTATACCCTATCCATGAGTTTGTAGAAATAGTTAACTCTTTTGCAAAAATTTGAGAAGATACAAAGAGCAGAAGTGTAAAAATAAGAAATAAAAAGTTCTTTTTCATAGTAAATCTCCTATATTGAATTAATAAATGGTATCAGAGATTTTATTAAAGATTTATTAGTGTTTGGTAAGAAAGATTATTGAAGATATGCTCTCTCAAAATGAGAGAGCACAGCGGCTTAGCACTGGTACGTAGTTTTAAACTCGTAAGCAGTTGGACGGCCTTCATCAGGAATAACGTCACGCTCAAATCTGTAATCTAAGTATGCTTTGATGAATGTTTCAGAAAATACTGGTTTTAAGAAATCATAATCACCAGCAAGGCCTTCTAATGCTTCGCGAAGTGTGTGAGGCATTTGAGGAATACCACGCTCAGCAATTTCAGCTTGAGAAAGTTCGAAAAGATCTTCATCAAGTGGACCAACAGGAACATCTTTATTAGAAATACCATCAAGACCAGCCATCATCATTGCAGCAAATGCAAGGTATGGACAAGCAGTAGAATCTGGGAATCTCATCTCAATACGAGTAGCTTTCTCACCAGCTCCATAAGGAACACGACAAGCAGCTGAACGGTTTTTAGCAGAGTAAGTAAGAATACTTGGTGCTTCAAAACCTGGTAAAAGTCTTTTGTATGAGTTTGTTGTTGGATTAGTGAAAGATGCAACAGCAGCAGAGTGTTTAAAGATACCTGCAGCATAGTTTACAGCTAATTCTGAAAGATTACCATAATTTCCTTCTTTATAGAAAAGGTTTTTGCCATCTTTCCAAAGTGATTGGTGCACGTGCATACCATTACCATTGTCACCATAAAGTGGTTTAGGCATGAATGTAGCAGTTTTACCATTTAGGTGTGCAATCATTTTTACAACATATTTATATTTTTGAACATTGTCACCAGCAGTGATGATGTCACCAAATACGATACCAATCTCACCTTGACCTTGTGCAACTTCATGGTGTCCAAGAACAACTTCTAAACCAACTTGTTCTAACACTTGCATCATCTCTGCACGCATATCTACCATAGAATCAGTTGGTGCTACTGGGAAGTATCCACCTTTTGTTCCTGGTCTGTGACCTGTATTATACATATCTTCATATGTTGTATTTGAGTTCCATTCACCCTCTTCAGTATCAACTCTATAACCTGCTTCGTTGATATTGTCAACAAATTTTACATCATCAAAGATAAAAAATTCATTTTCAGGACCAAAGTATGCAGCATCAGCGATACCATTTTCTTCAGCATATTTAAGCGCTTTTTTAGCAATTGAACGAGGACATCTCTCATACAGTTCATTCTTATAAATATCATAAACATCACAGAAAATGATAACAGTAGGATCAGCAGTAAAAGGATCTAAAAATGCTGTTGTTGCATCAGCTTTTAGAAGCATATCTGATTCATTGATTGGTTGCCAATTTTCAATTGAAGAACCATCAAATGGGAAACCATTCTCTAAATTTTCAGCATTAACTGCACTCATACGATAAGTAAGGTGATGCCATGCACCTTTTATATCTGTAAATCTTAAATCTACGAATTGAACATCATTTTCTTCACAAAATGTAAAGAATTCTTCTATACTATTAACGAATTTTCCCATTAATTTTCTCCTGAATTTTATCTGCACATAGTATATCTCAATAATTAATAATGCTAGGTTTAATTTTGATTAAAAAATAGTCATCTTGAGGATGTGTTTCGTATAGTGATAGTTTTAAAACTTTACTCTAAAGGTTGAACCTTCATTAAGAGTACTCTTAACTTCAAGTTTAAAACCATGCAGGCTTACAATATTATTGACTAAAAAGAGACCAAGCCCAAGAGAGTTGTTCCATTTGTTTGTGTGGGCTCTGTAGAATTTTTGTGTGATGTTTTCTAAATCTTTCTTTGAAATACCTATTCCGCTGTCAACAACTTCAAAATCGTTTGTACTAATATTTACATGGACTTCATCCTCAGAGTATTTAAAAGCATTTTCTATCAGATTAGATACAACGATACCAAAGAGTGTTTCATCTACTTCAATAAAAATATCTTTGTCTCCATCAATGATTGTTTCTCTGTTATAATAGTTTATTCTTATATTTTCAACACATTCGCTTATCAGTTCATAGAGGTTGACCTTTTTCTTCTTAAGATTTTGTTGTCCGCTATCAAGTTTAATTGAAAGTCGTAGTGTGTCGATAAGTTCACTGAGCTTTACACCATTTCTATGAATTTTTTGCAAGAATTTCTTGCGGATGTTTGGATTGATATCTTCATCATCTAAAAGAGTTTGAGAATAGCCATTAATTACAGCAATAGGATTTTTAAACTCATGGCTGATAGCAGAGATGATATCATCTTTTTGTTTGTTGGACTCCTGAAGCCGTTGGGTATATTTTGATTTTTGTTTCTCTTTTTTGACAATAATTTGCGATACTTTTGTCAAGAGATTTGTAATGTAAGCAAACTCCTGTGAATAATCCGAAGAGATATAGGTGGACTTTTTCTTTTTCGTTAAGGATTTTAAAAAATTAACTATTTTATAAGTCTCATACTCTATCTCTTTGTTTATCTTATAGCTTGCCATTAAAACAGCTATAAAAAAGATAATTATTGCTGCAAGGATTTTCAGACCAAGGCTGAAGATCTCATTTTGAATACCTTTTATCTCTTGAGCAAGACGAATATAGATAATTTTGCCATGAATAGTAAATTTTTTAACAACATAAAGCAGATCTTTATCAAGTGTTTTAGAGTGTCGTACTTTGTACCCAATGAGGTTTGCTCTGGCTTGTACTATCTCATCGCGATATTTGTGATTGTCCATTGTTGTTTTATCTTTATGAGATTCTGCAAGAATAGTACCGTTTTCATCAATAAGTGTCAGTCTGAGCTTGAGTCTTTTTTTCACATTCAGAGCCAGTTTGTCAAGGTCTGTATCATGATGGATGGTAAGTGAGAGAAGATCGATGTCCTGCGTGAGGGCATCTTTTGTGCTTTCTATGTAAAATTCGTAGGTCCAGTAGTAAACAATACCACCGACAATAAGAAAGAGGCTGAGAAAAAGTGTTAAAAATTTTCTAAGAACGATCTGATGAAACTTTAACACTACCCGCTCCTTTATGTTTGTGAGTATAATTTTAGCAAATTAGTTGTGAAAGTTTCCACCTATTTTGATATAAACAAGTAGATTTGCTACGGCAATGGCACGAGAAGCGATTTTTTCACTTTTACGAAGTGCTCGAAGCATTTTATGATACTTTTTAAAAGAGTTCGCGCTTTCAGCTTGTTCAACAAGATTTCTCTCTATCATTTCATACAAATCATCTGCTTTGTTCTCTTCAATAAGTACCTCCTCATACATCTCTTGGAGCTCATCGACATCATCAATATTGATCATAGTTACTGTTGTTTTTATTGCTGTAACGGTGGAAGCCTGCATAGGGAGTGCATATTCATTGATCGTTTGTACATCAAGGTCATTACATACATCAGTAAAACCGCGGATAAAACTGCGTGTATTTGAGCAGGCACGGGAGAGTTCATTAGTGATTTTTAAATATGCAACAACTTGACGTAAATCACGTGCTTCTGGAGTATAGAGTGCTAAGATCTTGATGATGGCATTATCGATTTCATCTGTCTTGGAACTTATGTTTTTTATATAGCTTCTTGCATCATTAAACTTTTGCGTATCACAATCTTTGAGTGCTTCTAAAATAAGCTCATTGGCTTTTACAAGTCCTTCACCTATTTTTGTGATTTTTGTTGTAACATCATTTAAATTAGTTTGAAAAGTTGCTAGCATTATCCGAATCTCCCTGTAATATAATCTTCTGTTTGTTTCTCTTTAGGATTTAAGAAGATGTTCTCTGTTTTATCATACTCTATTAGATCTCCAAGATACATAAATGCAGTATAGTCACTGATGCGTGAGGCTTGCTGCATATTATGTGTAACAATGGCGATACTTACATCTTTTTTGAGCTCAACGATAAGCTCTTCAATAGCACCTGTACTTATTGGGTCTAATGCTGAAGTCGGCTCATCAAAGAGAAGCACTTCTGGCTTAACCGCAACTGCACGTGCTATACAGAGACGTTGCTGCTGTCCACCTGAGAGTCCCATTGCAGATTTATCAAGTCTGTCATGAACCTCTTTCCATAAAGCCGAGCCTTTGAGTGCTGCTTCAACCCTGTCTTGAAGCTCACTTTTGTTTTTTATACCAGCAATTTTTAATCCATAAGCAACATTATCAAAGATGCTCATTGGAAATGGTGTCGGTTTTTGAAAGATCATTCCGACCTTTTGGCGTAGTTCGATAAACTCATTCTCTTTTTTAATCTCTAATATATTTTGATACTTTCCAGTCTCAAAATCAAGCAGCTCAATCTTTCCGTCATACTTGTTTCCGGGATAGAGATCATGAATACGGTTCATTGAACGAAGCAGGGTTGATTTTCCACAACCGCTCGGTCCTATGAGTGCAGTGATCTTGTTCTTTTTTATCGGAAGCGTAATGCTTTTGAGTGAAGGGTGTTCCACTCCAGGGTATGTAAAAGAGAATTTTTTAATGTTCATTACCGGCATAGTATAAAGTCCTTATTTTTTATTTCTTGTGATAAATCTACCTGTTAGATTGATGATGAGTACCATAACAGTCAGAATGAATGAAGCAGCCCAGGCTAGATCGCGACTAGACTCTTCAGGCTCATTGGCAAGATCATAGATACTTACTGTGAGTGACGGAAAACTTTCATTGAGATTTAAACTAAAATAGTTACTTGTCTCAGAAGTAAAAAGCAGTGGTGCAGTCTCACCGATGATACGTGCAAATGCAAGGAGTATCCCTGTCATGATGCCTACTTTTGCAGCCCTGATAACAATGTCGATGATGACTTTGTATTTTGAAGCACCAAGTGCGATACCTGCCTCACGCAACTCACGCGGTACAAGGCTAAGCATTGAGTCTGTTGTATTGATAACAACAGGAATCATCATGATCGCAAGTGCAATTGCACCTGCCCAGCCGCTTGTTCCCCCCATCGGTACAACAACGATAGCATAGACAAATGCTCCGATGACAATAGAAGGTGCAGACATCATAATGTCTGAGAGATCACGAATAAGTGCGGCATAACGTCCTTGCCCGTACTCTTGAATATAAATGCCTGCAGTCATTCCAAGAGGAATACCAATAATTGAAGCAAGCCCAGCAAGGATCATCTGTCCTATGATGAGATTACGAAGACCACCATCAATAAGGTCATTTAAAAAGAGCGAGAAATGAAAAGAGCTCAGACCTTTCATAAAAAGTGTGATTAAAATCCATGCTAAAAATGCAAGGCCGATTCCCGCTGAAAGAATTGAGAGTGCTAAAAAGATTTTATTGATTAACAGTCTCATTATTTAGCCTTTTTCAAAAAGTAGAATTTTGCAAGTGAGATGATCGCAAATGAGATAATGAAAAGAATAAGTGCCAGATAAAAGAGTGCACTCTCTCCAAGACCACTCGCTTCACCAAAGTTATTCGCCATCGCAACAGGAATGGAAATGGTTGGATCTGTCACTTTATGAGGTAGTACAAAAATTGAACCTATTAAAAATGCAACTGCCATTGTTTCACCAAGAGCACGACCCAGGGCTAGAATGATAGAACCTATAATACCTACTTTTGAGTATGGGAAAATAATATCTTTGATCACTTCAAATTTTGTAGCTCCGAGTGCGTATGCTGATTCTTTGAGCACTGCAGGTGTCGTGTTCATACTGTCACGTGTGATAGCTGCCATAAATGGTAGTATCATAACACCAAGAACAAGACCGGCAGTTAGAAGTGAGACCTGATAGCCACCAACTAAATTAGAGATAATTGGTGCAAAATAATAAAGCCCCCACATACCAAAGATGATACTCGGAATGGCAGCCAAGAGTTCAATAGCGATACCTACAATATAAGAGATGTTCTTTGGTGCAATCTCTGCTAAAAAAACGGCTATTCCCATAGCAATCGGAAGTGCAAATGCAAGTGCGATGATAGTGGTTAGAAGTGTCCCGATAATAGGTACGAGTCCACCGTAGATTGTTTTGACGGCATCATCTTCATCATCAAGGAGCATGTCATCATCTTCATCTGCGATCATATCATCTTCATCAACGATAGTATCATCTTCTATGTTCTTTGTTGTTGAGTCCGTTGTTACAGATGGGGACTCAATAACAAGCTCTTTATTCCAATCAGGGTTAAGAATAAAGTGTAGTCCAAACTCATCTATGGCAGGTTTCGCTGCTGTATAGAGTGTAATGAAAATACCAATTAAGAGAATGAAAACCAATGTTGCACTTGAGAGTGAAAGCTTTTGAAAGATTTTTTCCATTTATTTACCTAGACTAAATTATTGCCGGGATTATAATAAAGTTTGATTACAAGGAGGTTACAATTAAGTAGATGTTTTATGTTGTTGTAATAATACTCCTAATGATAAAAGTGCAAAAAACATCATATAAAAAGCCGGAGCCATTAAGTTGTTTGTGATTTTAATAAGCCAGGTTGCTATAATCGGGGCTGTTCCCCCAAGCAGTGCTACGCTAAAGTTATAACCAATACCGATAGAAGTGTATCGAATATTTACAGGAAACATTTCAGCCATGAGTGAAGGCATTGGACCTTGCAAAAAACCTACGATAAGAGCAAATGTAATTTGTGCAACAAGTACCATATACCACTCTCCTTGTTGGAGTAGTAAAAAGAGTGGATAGACGAGAATAAGCATAGATATTGTTGCATAAATCATCATTCTCACACGTCCTATTTTATCTGAAAAATAGCCTGCAAGGGGAATGCTAAATAGAAGAACTATCATTGCATATGTATTAAGAAGAAGGGCATTATGTAGAGGATGTTTAATAATGTCTGAAAGATATGTAGGCATCCAGACAAACATGATATAACTTGCAATAGTAGTTAATGAAATCATCGCACTGAGTTGTAATATTTTATATTTTTCTTTGATGATTGCTGTTGGAAGATGGAAGTCGGTTTCTTCTTTTTTTGTTAGAAATTCGGGACTTTCACTCATACCTTCTCGTAGCCATAGTCCAATGGCTAAAATAAAGATACCGAGTAAAAAAGGAATTCTCCATCCCCATGAATGCATTACATTTTCCCCGAGTAGTGATCCTAAAACAGTAACAATAGTCGATCCTAAAAGTAAACCACCTATGGCACTTGTCAATGTTAGGCTACCAAGAAAACCTTTTTGTTTTTGAGAAGCAATTTCAACCATAAAAGAGACAGAGCCAATAAGCTCCCCTCCAACTGAGAGGCCTTGTATCATTCGAAGTAAAATTAACAAGAGTGCGGCGTAAATACCAATTTGATCGTATGTTGGCATTACACCGATCAATACTGTAGGTATTGCCATCATAAAAATAGATAGAATAAGGGCTTTTTTGCGTCCGAGCTTATCACCGATATAACCAAAGAATATACCACCTAAAGGCCGCATCATATACCCAGTTGCAAAAATACCGTAGGTTAGAATTAAACCTGTTAGTTTAGAGTCATTTGGAAAGAATTCTAAGGTTATAATAGGAGCAAGAAAACCAAAGACGGCAAAGTCATACCACTCCATAACATTACCAACGACACCACCAAGACTATTTTTTAAAAGTTTTTTATTTATTTTAGGATTCATGATAAACTCGTTAAATAATATTAACTAATTATAACATACTTTGCTTTTCATAGATAAAAAATTATTCTATTCCTTTTTCCTTCCAATATTTTCTAATTTTATTTGTTAATGAATCAGGTAGTGGAACAAAACCAAGACTTTTGGCAATATCTTGCCCATTTTTATATGCCCAATCATAAAAAGTAGTTATTTTTTGATTTGTAGCAGATTTTTCACTTGGAACAAGAATAAATGTTGCTGCTACCATAGGATAAGAGTTTTTACCTTTGGGATCTGCAATTACCGCATAGAAATCTTTTTTAGGATTAAGTGCTGCTTTTGCTGCTGCTGCTTGAAAATTTTTAAGTTCTGGTTTGATGTAGTTTCCAGCACGGTTTTCAACTGTCGCCATCGCAATATCATTATTTTTTGCATCAGCATAGTCAATGTATCCTACAGAGTAAGGTGTCTGTTTTAATAGGGCTGCTACACCAGAGTTTGTTTTCCCACCAATATGGTGATCCCCCGGCCAGCTAAGTGATTTTTTAGCACCATATCTTTTTCTCCACTTTTTGGAAACTTTTGAAAGGTAATAAGTAAAATTATAAGTAGTTCCCGAACCATCTGCACGATGAATAAATGTAAGTTTTTTATGTGGTAGTTTGAGTCCCTTGTTGGCATCAGCAAAGCATTTGTCATCCCAATACTTTGCTGTTCCGTTTGCAATAGCTACAATAGCAGCGCGTGAGAGTTTTAAATCTTCAATACCCTCAAGATTATAGCCCATTGTAATAGCTCCAACAACTCCAGGGAACTGATAGAGCCCGTTTTTCTTTAAAACTCTTGGGCTTAAGGGTTTGTCTGAACCAGCGAAATCAACTGCACGAGCTTTAATATCTTTGATCCCTTTTGAAGAACCTTTTTTGATGTAGTCAATTTTAATACCAGTCTCTTTATTATATGCCTTGATCCATTTTTGATATACACTGTATGGAAATGAAGCACCACTTCCTTTAATAATATCATTAGCACTTAGACCTGCTACTAACACTGAAGAGGCCAGAGCAATTTTAATCACTTGCATCATCTTTTTACCTTTTTATTTTAAGATGCAGAAGTATAAAATTGTTTTATTACAAGAAGGTTACAGTAGATCATTTACTTTGTAACCTTCTTGTAACCTAGATATTTTATACTTCGCTCAACAAAATAAAAGGAAAAATAGATATGAAAAAAATAGTTTTATCGACTTTAGCTGCTTTAACTTTGGGATCAGTTTGTGCAGATGCAAGTGCCACAAAATTATATCAAGATGAAAAAGGTCAAGTATTTACAAAGCCAGCTGAAGACCGTACGGAAATAAAGGAGTCAACCCCATTGTTTTCAAAATCTGATAAATTGAAATTTTCTGTTTTAACATATCTTGGTTATACATATGATGATTATAAGAGTGGTTTTACATCAAATGGAATCACTCCTTATAAAAATGACACTTCTAATTTTGAAGTCCGTCGTGCATATTTTCAAGTAAAAGCATATCTTTTAGATGATCCAAAATCATATTTTCGTGTTACGTTTGATGTAAGTAAAGATGTAACTGGTGATGAAAAAGTTCGTGCCAAATATGCGTATCTTTACCTAAATAATATATTACCGGCGACCGGTGTTGAACTTGGTCTTGTACATCGTCCTTGGCATGATTATGAAGAGCATACGGCTTGGTATTATAGAAGTATATCTAAGGTTCTTATTGAAGATAAAAAAAGTGGACCTGATCTATCTAACTCTGCTGATTTTGGGCTTATGTTTAAAACAAGAACAAAATATTTTGATGCCGATTATGGTATTTTCAACGGAGAGGGTTACCACTCTGTAAGTAATGGTAATGGTATGAGTTTTGAGTGGAGAACAACTGCCCACTTATTAGGTGTAAATGGTAAAGATAAGCAAACAAAACTAACATATTGGGATGCTTCTTTCTTTGGTCAATACAATAAAGGGCATAAAAAAATTGTGGTTGGTCCGGTTTTTGAAAATCAAGATCTGATTTTTGGTGGTCTTCATACTGTATATAATATGCCATCATTTTTAGTTGCAGCACAATATGTTTATTCTGATAATACATCAAATATAACAAATAATGTTTCAGCACAGGCTGGACAAGGTTATTCGATAAATGGTGAATTCAGAATGGGTACGGATAAAGAGTATAGGGTGCTTGCTCGTTATGATGCATGGACGAAAGAACAAGTATCAGGTATGTCTGAACCAGAAGACAGAAGTTATATCCTTGGTGGTGCATGGCACCAAAATCATAATGTGGAATGGGTAGCCAATGTTATCGTTACCGATAATGAAGCAGGAAGTGCCAAAGAAAAAGAGAATGGTGTTCAGTATATGGTAACCGCAGAAGTTAAATTCTAAACTAACAAAATTTTTATTTCTTACCTCCATTAGTTATGAAGTTATTTTTAAAACTTCATAACTAAAGATTTTCTCCTCTTCAGCAAAGTTTTTAAGATACTTTCTTATAATTATTATAATTTTCTCCAAGGTATAAAGGATGGCTACAGATATGTTATATAATTTTGATGCTTTAAAAGCTGATGTCCGATCAGCAGGCTTGCTAAAAAGAGTTCCTATACGCGGCTCTGTTGAGATGATCGCAATACTTGTCAGTATGGCAATGGTTTATTATATTGTTTTTAATTGGAACAGTTTGGCTCTGCCTGAACCGTGGGGTGTTATAGGTTTGGCACTTTTTATGACCATAATTTTTACACGTGCTGTTTTTGTTTCACATGATGTACTACATACACAATATTTTAAGAATAAAAGCTTTTCCTTTAAGATCAGTTACCCTTTTGCGGCTATTATCCTTTCAAATTCACCTTCTTGGTGGGATTTCAAGCATAATATTAATCACCATACATGGTGTAATGTCCCAGAAAAAGATGAAGATATTTTAGCTATGGATGGAGCTTTTACAACAAAATATAAAGGTGATAAAGCATGGCTTCGAAGTATAAAATATCTTGTTTTTTGGGGTGCAATGTTTTTTATGTATCCGGCTTTTATTCTTCAATCATATAACTTCGTTATTAAACGCAAAAAATGGTTTGAACTCTTTATGATGCTCTTGCATTGGCCAATTGTATGGGGTCCTGTTTTTTATTTTTTACCATTTTCAGAGGCTGTTTCGGTCTATTTGATACTCAATTTTACACTTTCTCCTTGGCTTGCTTTTGGGTTTATTACCAACCATCTAGGATGTGAAGTATTTGATAAAGAAGAGGGTGAAAAACTTGGATGGATGGAGCTTCAGATGCGAACATCACGTTCTCTAAAAGGAGGTAGTTTTGTTCACTGGTTCTATGGAGGGCTCAATACGCAGATAGAGCACCATCTATTCCCAAAGGCTCCGCGTTTTAACCTTCTAAAAATTCAAAAAATGACTCGTGAATATGCTCAAAAACATGGGATTAAATACTTTGAGACAACACCAATTGAAGCATATGTTCAAATCAATGATGTTTTAAAGCGATATTAAAATTATTAAGACAAGAGGGGTTGTGTAGTTGGTTTAAATACCATCTACACGAAGAACTTTTGTATTTCCTACCATTAACTCAACAGTCATAAAAATTCTTTTAAAAACAGAGTCTTGGCGGTATTCTAAATTATGTTTTTTACAAATATCTTTTACTATAGGTTGCATTTTTTGATAGAAAGAGTGTGGCATATTTGGAAAGAGGTGATGTTCTACCTGATAGTTTAAAAATCCATGTGCAAAGTCTATAAGATCACTTCCTGTGTTATAGTTTACACTTCCCATGATTTGGCGAAGATAGTATTCACCTTGTGATTTATGAGGCGTTGAAAATTGGTAGATATCTTCTGCTGAATGGTTTGGAACAATAACCAAAAATGAGTGAAGATTTGCAAAGAATTCACCTAAAATCAAGAAACCAAAAGCAGTTCCAACGGCACTCCATCCCCATGGCAAGAAGAGTAAAGGAAGTAATACGAACTGAAAAAGGCCATAAGGAAGTAGATACTCTTTCCATAATTCTCTCCCTTTTTTACTAAATGGTGACCATTCATAGCTTTGATTTCTTACATCATTCATATTTTTGTTATCTTTGTTCTCTAAAATTCTTTGTGTGTTGGGTGCATAGTAAGCAAGTTTCCATATTCCTGCAAAGATATAGACAATTGCATATTTCATCCACATAGGAATTTTTGCTTCATGCAGCCACTCTAAATTTTTTTCAACATTATCTGGATCATCTAATTCTCCTAGGTGGTAATGGTGCATAATATTGTGTTCATAAGCCCATGCATCAGGTTTGATCCAGTCAAGCCAATCAATATAGCGTCTCCAACCTTTAGCATAGCCGGCTTTTGTATAGCGATAAGGAATATTTGGTACTTTGTCATATGCACCATGTAAAATCGGATGGGTTACGTTTGCCCATCGAGCAACATTTCCTACCCCTATAAGAAATGCACCAAGAATTCCAAAAAGCCAAAAGTCTAAAGTAGACATTCCAGAATCATAAGTGTTCATAATGGTGACGGCTGCTATTAAAATAAAACCACTTATAGTAGAAAACCGACCCCATTTCTCAAGTTTTAAAAGGTGCTGAAAATCCTCTTCCCCAACTTCTATAGTCTGTTTGATTTCATCAATATCGCGTTGTAACTGTTCTTTATCTACCTCTTCATAAGGTGTGTAATGTGCTGTTTGATGCACTTCATTGTTAGTACCTGTAGTTGACAATGTGTAACTCCTAAAATTATATAGAGAAGTATTATATATAAATAATATTAAAGTTATGTATAATTTATCAATATACGCAAAATCTCTTTTATCTAATGTAAATATCATTTTGGATAAAATAGCAACAATTATAATAAACTACTTGGAGAATTTATGGACGCAGCCAAATATATTTGGATGAATGGAAAATTTGTAGCATGGGATGATGCTAAAGTACATGTACTTACACATACTATTCATTATGGAAATGGTGTTATTGAAGGGACAAAAGCATATAAAACTGAAAAGGGTTATGCTATTTTTCGTCTCAATGATCATACAAAAAGACTTAAAGAGTCTGCAAAAATGACTTTGCTTGATATTCCGTATAGTGTAGAGGAATTGAATTTAGCACAAATTGAACTAGTACGCAAAAATGAGTTCACAGGCGATAATGTTTACCTTAGACCTTTTGCATTTTTAGGTTATGGTGTTATGGGACTTTATCATAAAGATGCTCCTGTAGAGACAGCAGTCGCTGCATGGGAGTGGGGTGCTTACCTTGGAGAAGAAGGTATGCGTAAAGGAATTCGTTTAAAAATTGTTTCAATGACAAGACCGGCAAATACATCAAATATGGGTAAGGCCAAAGCAACTGCAAACTATTTAAACTCACAAATGGCAAAATATGAAGCAATAGATTGTGGCTATGATGAAGCACTTTTACTTGATGATCAGGGATATGTTGCCGAGGCAAGTGGAGCTGCTTTTTTTATGATAAAAGATGGAGAAATCATTACTCCTCCAAGTGATAATGCACTTGCTTCTATTACGCAAAAAACGGTTATTGAAATGGCTGAGGATATGGGTTATACTGTGACACGTCGACGTATTACACGTGAAGAGGTTTATGTGGCTGATGAAGCATTTTTAACTGGAACAGCAGCAGAGATCACTCCAATTGCAGTAGTAGATGCACGTGAGATCGGTAGTGGAACACGAGGTCCTGTTACGGCGATTATTCAAAGTGCATATTTCGATATTGTCTTTGGAAGAAATAAAAAGTATGAACACTATCTCACATATATAGATAATTTAGATAGTAACTAAAAAGGGAAAAATTTGAAAGAAAATATAGTAATGGCTTCAGATATGAATGACTATTTTAATAAAAAAAAGAGTGAGGGTGGTTTTAATAAAAACTCTTCGAACTCAGGTGGTAATAGTAGTGGTCCAAAGGGTCCTCAAATGCCAGATATGAACTTTAATTTTGGTGGTGGTAAAGCTGCTCTTATGTATTTTGTCATAGCAGTTGTACTTGTATTAGTACTTGCCAAACCATTTACAATCATTCAAGAGGGTGAGCGTGGAATTCTAAGTACAAATGGTAAATATAGCGATCAGGCACTGCTTCCTGGATTACATTTTATTATTCCTGTTATTCAAAAGGTCTATATTGTTGATACTAAAGTTCGTATCATTAACTATGCTGCCCGTATAGAGACAAACTCTAATGCGTCTGGAATCATAACAAAACCTGCAATTACAGTGCTTGATAAGCGTGGTCTGCCGGTTTCTATTGAGCTTACTGTTCAGTACAGATTAAATGCACAGTTCGCAGCTCAGACAATATCAAACTGGGGTTTTAGCTGGGAAGATAAGATTATTAACCCTGTTGTACGTGATGTTGTTCGTAATGTTGTTGGGAAGTATGATGCAGAGTCTATTCCTGTAGAGCGTAATACAATAGCAGCAGCTATTGAGATGGGTATTCAAGATAATATTAAGAGTCTTAAAAACTCTCCAGTGATTCTGCAGTCAATCCAGTTACGTGACATCATTTTGCCTCAAAAAGTAAAAGATCAGATTGAACGTGTTCAGCTTGCAAAACAAGAAGTACAACGTGCAGAGCAAGAGGTGCAACGTGCGAAACAAGAGGCACTTAAACGTGCGGCAGAGGCTCGTGGTATAGCTGAAAAAGCAAGAATTGAAGCACAAGGTAAAGCAGATGCTGTTACTATTGAAGCAAAAGCTAATGCTGCAGCAAACATCGCTATCGCAAAATCATTGACACCAAAACTTCTCCAGTTAGAGCAGATGAAAGTACAATCAAAATTCAATGATGCCTTGCGTGAGAACAAAGATGCAAAAATCTTCTTAACACCGGGTGGGTCAACTCCAAATATTTGGGTAGATATGAAAGACCCTCAAAAAAGAACAACGGCTAAATAGTGATGGATGAGATACTAAATAGAGTTGATTGGGAGAAGTCAGAGCTTCTTCCTGTCATCGTTCAAGATACTAGCACAAATGAAGTGCTTATGATGGCCTATATGAACCGTGAAGCACTTGAACTTTCACTTAAAACAAAAACTGCACACTATTTCTCACGCTCAAAACAGCGTATCTGGAAAAAGGGTGAGAGCAGTGGACATACACAGGAAATAGAGTCATTTAATATTGACTGTGATAATGACACGCTACTTATCAAAGTAAAACAAAATGGTGTAGCCTGTCATACGGGGCGTAAATCATGCTTCTTTACAGAGCTTGAGAGTGGTGATGTAGAGATTGATGTTGAGGTTGACACTCAAGCTGCCTATGGTGTTATAGATACACTCTATCATACGATTCAAGAGCGTAAAAATGCCGATCCTTCAACTTCATGGACAGCAAAACTTTTTTCTAAAGGTGAAAATACGATTTTGAAAAAAGTCGTAGAAGAGGCTGGAGAGTACTGTTTTGCATATAAAGACAATGATGAAGAAGAGATGATCTATGAGGCAGCAGATCTTACAT
>Ga0256828_1000262_pt1 | contig 36356 bp, 38 predicted proteins | sample CV88metaG_FD_185993 | JGI IMG/M metagenome (GOLD analysis project Ga0256828, IMG submission 185993) | Hydrothermal vent microbial communities from East Pacific Rise, Pacific Ocean - CV88 | ecosystem: Environmental > Aquatic > Marine > Hydrothermal vents | place: Pacific Ocean: East Pacific Rise...
TGCCTTTTATCGTATAGATAAACCGTTTTATACCCAGATAGATGAGTTAACACTGCATTTGATTGATATGCTAGAGAGCTTTGGGGCTGTGTATGATGGGTGGGAGACTTCGGTGGTGAAGTCTTAGAGCTTCCGAACTTCTCTGATAATCTCCTCTAGCGTAGTTTGTTTTGCTTTGGGGGTGGTTTGGATCCCCTCTTTTTTTAGATAGTTAAGGGCGACTGTTATGTAGCCATTAAATGCGTCTTTTAATGTATCGCTTAAGTCGATCTCAAAGGTGACGTGCTGAGGAATTATCCCTAAGATGGTTGCTGTGGGTTGGGGTTTTCCTTGGAGTTCGAGCATGTCGAGGCACTGTAATACGCCGATCTCATGGGCTCCACCTGAGTTGAGTCCATGACCACTAAGTTCAGTAGAGGGAATCAGATAGATAGAGCTTGGCTCATCGTCGAGCTCAAGGGCATCGAGAATGAGAATGTGATCGTTCTCTTCAAATATAGTGTAGAGGTTAATGCCCTCTACCCCACCGTTAATAATATTCACAGGATGTGAATAAGTATAATTCTTTTGGAGGTAGGTGGCGGCGTAAACTCCTAGTCCATCATCTTTTTGTAATATATTGCCGATGCCTAAAATAACCATAGGGAAGAAGCCTTTATTTTTATTTTGTTAATTTTATTGATTTTTTTATGAGATAGAGCTAAGTACTTCCTGCAATTAATATTAAATTAACACTCTAAATGTGATTTTCTAGGCACAATTAGGTTTTTTGGTCAAATTCTCCATTTAACATCTCCTTCAAGTATTTTTCAATATAATTACACATTAATAAACGAACTGAAGGGGATTGATGCTACTTGACACACTATTGCAGCCTGCAATATCTGTAATGAACAAATTACCTTTTAAATTTAAGATCATATTCTCCGCTTCGATTCTATTTTTACTACTCATTGTTCCTGCACATCACCTTCTTTTGGACTATTGGGCAAAGAAGGATCAGTGTCGGCAGGAGTTGCTTGATCTTGAGATGCATAAGGGATCAGAGGTGCAAGATCAAAAAGCAATGGTATTGGCAAAACAGAAAGAGATTGAAGAGAAGTATTTTTTGCTCTTTTTGGGCTTTTTATTGATTATTTTTAGTGCACTTTATCTTTTTGTTGCACTCTATCGATCTTTGGCAGAGAGTCTTCGGCGACTTGAACATGCGTCCCATGAGATTGCTAATGGTGAGACGGGAGTTCAGTTGATGAGTGATGTCAAAGATGAAATAGGACGTGCGGTTACCGCATTTAACTCGATGAGTCAACGCTTGACAGAGGATCTTTCGTTTCTAGATGGGTATAAGATGGCGATTGATGAGACCAGTATTGTCTCTAAGACCGATCTTTCTGGGAATATTACTTATGCCAATAAGCTCTTTTGTCACTTCTCGGGTTATACGCAAGAGGAGCTCATTGGACAGCCACACAACATTGTTCGTCATCCCGATATGCCTAAAGAGGCATTTAAAGAGCTCTGGGAAACCATTCAATGTAAAAAGATCTGGAAAGGGGTCATTAAAAATCGTAACAAGTCAGGAGGGTACTATATTGTTGATGCGACCATTCTGCCTATTTTGGATAGTCACAACAATATTTTAGAGTATGTGGCGGTACGTCATGATATTACAGAGTTGATTCAGAGTCGAGAAGCTTTGGCAAAGCACAAAGTTGATTTTGTGACCAAATTGCCTAATAAAAATCAGTTACTTGAGGATATTGTTCGAATTGAGCGACCGATTCTCTTTTATCTGAATATCGATGCCTTTATGAAGCTTAATGACCTCTATGGCAGTAGTGTTGGGGATCAGGTACTTATTCACATGGCTGATCTACTCAAAAAAATTGTTCCACCCGCGGAAGCAACGGTCTATCGGGTCTATAATGATGAGTTTGTTTTACTTTTTGAAGAGGGAAGAGTACATCTAGGTAATATTAAAGAGCGTCTCTATAAGATTATGCACGATATTGAAGAGAGTACCATTGATTGTAATGCCCCTGAGTGTATCAGCTTTACGGTAAGTGGTGGTGTATCTCACTATCAGTTGGACAGCGATTATGAAAAATTGATTCTCTATGCAAGTATTGCTCGTTATCGAGCTAAATTACAAAATAAAAAGTTTCTAATCTATGATAGTTCCATGGCAAACGAGGAGAATTATGCTCAAAATATTGCATGGATCAAACGGATCAAGCAGGGGATTCGGAATGATGGTTTTGTCCCTTATTTTCAGCCCATTATAGATAATCTCACGGGTAAGGTGGTGAAGTATGAAGCACTGGTTCGCATGGTGAGCGAAGATGGCACGGTGACCTCGCCCTTTTTCTTTTTGGAGATTGCTAAAAAAGCCAAGCTCTATTCGCATATCACCCGTATTGTGCTGGATAAAACCCTTGAAGTCTTTCGTGATCATGCGGAGTTGGAGTGTTCTATTAATCTGAGTACCGAGGATATTATTGATCGAGAGACCCGAGAGTATATCTGTGCCAAACTTTCTGATTATCCCCATCCAGAGAAGGTGGTTTTTGAGATTACAGAGTCTGAAGAGATTACCGATTTTAAAACGGTCAACGCGTTTATTCGACGGATGCGTTCGTTTGGGGTAAAGATCTCGATTGATGATTTTGGTACAGGGTATGCTAACTTTGAGTATATTTTGAACCTCGATGTGGACTATATTAAAATTGATGGAAGTCTGATTAAGCATATTGATACTGATGAGGAGTCAAGGATTTTGGTGGAGGCGATTATTGCGTTCTCTAAAAAACTAGGTACCAAGACAGTGGTAGAGTTTGTACACAGTGAAGAGGTCTATGATGAGATTGTAGCACTAGGAGCAGACTATGCACAGGGATACTATATTGGTAAGCCAGAGGCAACTCTTGATATAGAACATTAAAAGTAGACCAAAAAGTGCTATACTATCGCTAAAAAAGGATAGATTATGCGATACCCAGAATTTTTTAATACGATTGAACCTATTATGTTAAGAGATCCCTTATCGGATTTTTTAGGAACGTTTGAATCAGGTTTATATTCAATAAGTTATCTAGAGGTGGTTAAGAGTGCAGGGCACAGTTGTCCTACCGTTGCGGGGGCTTATCTTTTGGCTCAAGTAGGTCTTAAGGCACTTTATCCAGAGGATGGCATTGCAGAGCGTGGTGCAATTAAAGTAGTGTTTGCTCAGGATCAGACAGAAGGGGTAGCGGGAGTTATTGGTGCGGTATTTTCTAATATTACAGGTGCCACAACCGATTTTGGATTTAAAGGGATTGGTGGGAACTTTGACCGTACCAACCTTATGGAGTTTGGTGCGGATGTCGGATCGAGTGTTCGTCTCATTCGACTCGATACCAATGCCAGTGTGGATGTGGTGTATAATCCTAGTAGCATTCCTGCTGATCCTCAGATGCAACCTTTGATGCAAAAGATCATGCAAAAGGTTGCAACCCCAGAGGAGAAAAAACATTTTGGAGAGCTTTGGCAGGATCGTGTTGAGCGTATTTTTGCCAATCAAGACCAAGTGATAGAGGTGCGTATCAACTAATCAAATTGAGGCTCACCCCTCGTAAGAGGGGGAGTTGCTTTGGTGCTATGGGGCTTGGCTTAGTTTAAGAAAAATTCGTGAATGTAGGTTTTACTCTCGCATGAACCTGCGGTATCATCAATTTTTAGATTTCCTTCACTATCTTTTACCAGACAGTTATCATCCATAAATACAATGATTCCTACCCCTTTTTGTAGATAGATATAGGAGATGTCGTTATCGGTTTTAACTTCACCATCTTGTAGGTCAACATAACTTGGAAGATCCTCTTTGACTTTGGTAATGACAGTACTCTCTTGGGTACATTTAATTTTGAGAATCTCTCCTGTATAGGGAATGGAGTAGAGCTCAAGTCGCTCTAAGGTATCATCGACTTTACAGCGTTGAACTGCTTGGGTGGTTTTGGTTCCAAGAATAACTTCATCCAATTTAATCTCTTCAATTTTGGTTGCATACTCATGGGTAAAGATGGTATCCCCTTTGTCTACAAAACGATCTGCGATGATGCTCTGGTTGTTCTCTTCTTTTTGTAGCTCTTTATCTTGAATGGTGATGGTTTTAATGATCTGATCTTCACTTTTGTAGGTGAGCTGATCGAGCTCGCGGGTAATATCTAGGGTATAGGTATCACGACTGCTGTTGCTTCCATCATCAATGGTTTTGAGGTAAGGTTTACTCATATCGGTTGCAGGAAGATACGCTGCAAGGTCGATTGATCCCTCTCCACTTGAGCCACTACCACACCCAGTAAGTAGTGCCAAGAGGCTGAGGGGTATAAGTTTTTTTATCATAAAAAGACTCCTTTTTTTATTCTATTATAACACACTTTATACGCGATCCTCTTATAGAAAGAGGAGAAAGGCGAAGAGAATAAAAAGAATAAAATGTAAAAATCCTTCCAGCATATTGGTCTCACCATCGTTGAAGTTAACAATACTCACCAGCAGGGTAAGTCCCATTAGTAGACCTTGTGTTGGGGTGATGGCAAGATGGATATCCAAGCCTGCTAGGTTACTGATAATAATAACCGCAGGAACGGTAAGCAGTACGGTTGCCAAAGAGGCTCCAAGGGCAATATTGATTACCGTTTGCATACGATTGTCCAGTGCTGCTCTAATGGCAACAATAAGCTCTGGTGAGGCAGAGATCAGGGCAACACCTACGGCTCCTAATGCCAGAGGAAGCCCAAGCTCGGTTAGGTTGTTGTTCATAAAGATAGAGAGTATCTCTGAGAGGAATCCAATAATTACAATATAGACCAAGAGCAAAATGGCATGATACCAACCGTTGATCTCTCCTTGATGTTGGTGCGTCTCTTCTTGGGTTTGTAGGGGTTCACTCCCTTGATACTCAAAGAAGTAGCGATGGTTTTTGAGTTGAATTTTGGTAAAGACCAGATAGAGCAGAATAAATACCACCACCACAAACCACATAAATTGATCGTGATGAGCCTGATCAATAAGGTGTGGCACCACCATCGAGACCCCAATGGCAACAAGCAACATTGAGAGGTAGGAGTTAGAGGAGTCAACATTATAAGGTTGCTCTCCAAATTTGATACCGCCAATAATGGCAGCAACGCCAAGCAGTCCATTGATATCGAGCATAATTGCCGAGTAGATGGTGTCTCGAGCAAGGGTAGGATTGTGTGATTGGATCATCATAATGGCGATAATCATCACCTCTACAGTTACCGCACTCATGGTCAAAATCAATGTACCATAGGGCTCTCCAAACTTCTCTGCAAGTAACTCAGCATGGTGGGCAACACTTACAGAAGCATAAATAATTACCCCAAAGAGTACCAAGAATCCAAAGATATTCCCTAAAGAGCTATGGATTAAGGTGTGTTCGTAGTAGGTAAAGAGTACCAAGGAGATAAGAGAGATAAAGAGTGCATACTCCTTTGCGATTGCTTTCAATAGAGATCCTTTTAGATTTTTTCTAAGGATTATAGCAAATCTTTTTAATGTTTCAGTTTCTTGTAAATTGGTACTGTGGGATTCTCGCTTTTTTCGTGTAGAAGGCTCTAAAGATATCTTGTGCTTGAGGATGGTTATTTTTAGCAGCTTTTCTAAGCCAGTAGCGTGCCAGATCATGATTGGTTTTAACCCCTAAACCATGACGAAACATCATGCCGAGTTGATACTGTGCAGGTGGAAAGTTTTTAAGTGCCGCTTGGTGATAAAGATTGAATGCTTTAAGAAAATCGATGGGTAGTCCTTCTCCATCTCGATATTGTGTTGCCAGTTGATAGGCAGCTTTGGGATCACCTTGTTGTGCGGCACTAAAGAGTTGATTAAGTGGTGTTGCAAAGAGTGGTGATCGGTTGGCATAAAGCAGATTGATGCTTAAAACCATAAGTATAAATATGGATAATTTCATTTTAATCCTTAAAAAAAATTTAAAAAAATATTATAGATATTTTAATATAAAAATACTTAAGAAATACCATGAAAGTTGGCTTAAAACTATTTATGTATAATGGGTTTGTATCTTATTTTAGGAGTGGTAATGAAAATAGTTTTACTTCTTGGATTAATGCTCTCATTTGGCTTGGGTAGTGTCGATGAACCTAACGTTGAAGGGAATCAATCTAAGATAACATCAGAATCAAATAGAACCGCAACATTTAGGCAGTTATCGCATGCATATGGTACCTATCAAGAGGCACTTGAGGTGGCAAAAAAAGAGAATAAAAATCTCTTTATTCTTTTTGAGAGTGAACAGTGTCGTTGGTGTAAAAAGCTTCAGAAAACCACCCTGCTTGACCCTCTGCTTTTGAAGCGATTAAACGAAGAGTTTGTGGTGGCGATATTAGAACGGGACAAAAGTGAGTATCCTAAGCAGTTTCAGATCAAAGGGGTTCCTACGGTCTACATGATGAGCAATCAAGAGAAGATCTATGTAGAGCGTATGGGATACCATAAAGATCCCAAAGATTATACCAAGTGGTTTAACTATGTTAAGATAGAGAGTGAACTATAAGATATCCTCATAAAAATCATAACAGCTCATAAAGAGGGTACCCTCTTTGAGTTGAATACGGGGATCTTGTTTTTTGTAGGCTTTGAGTAGACGCTTTTTGATTTTTTCCCTCTTTTTTTGTTTTGTAATGCCTGCACGTTCTAAAAAGCTCTCAAGGTCAACCCAACACTCTCGCTCATCAGATGTTGTGTCAGTTGGGGGTACTGTGGGGGAGTCAATCGGCTCGTTGGGGCTAGTAAGGGTGGTGGTTGTAGCGTGAAGTGCAACGTTTTTAACATAGAGATTTCGCATCTCTGCAAAGACCTGTTTTAGCAGTTCGATCTCTCCTCTTAGGGTTGTATTGATCTCGTGGTTGGTTGCTTTGAGGTCTTGGATACTCTCTTTTAAAACCGCAATGGTCTCATCTTTGGATGCTAAAAGCTCCTGAAAATCAACATGTTCAGGTAGACGCTCTTGAGGCTCTTGAGAAGGAGAAGGTGGTCTGCTTTGTTCCTCTTGGATAATATAGATTTTCCCCTCTATTCGTTTAGAGGGGAGGATCCCCTTTTTTATTTTGGCATAGACCGCTTGTCGGGAGATGTTATGCTCTTTGGCATAAACGGTAGGCTTGATTAGTCGACTCATAGTATTTAACCCTTTTTAATCTTTGCGAATAATCATACCATATTATGTTAATATTTGTCTACATTTTGCATCTTGTCGTAGTGATATATATCGTTTCTAAACTCCCGTTGATGTGTCTCTAGATCAAATCCTGCGGTGAGGTAGACAATATCAATGGGGAGCTTCTTTTTGATATCGATCTGCTTTTGGCGTTTACCACGAAGGATACGATCTGCTTTTTTCATTTGGATATTGCTGTTAAATGTTGCAATGGTCTTAAGGAGTTTTTTGGGCTCCGAGAGACGTACACATCCATGAGAGTAGGCACGCTTGGTTCGTTTAAAGAGGTAGCGTGTGGGGGTATCATGAAGGTAGACATCAAAACGGTTGGGGAATTTAAACTTAATCTTACCCAGTGCATTCTTTTTGCTTGGTGGTTGCATAATACGGTAGGGGAATTTTATCATCCCGTCGGCATACTGTTCCCAGTAGATGCTTTGAGGTGAAATTCTTGGAGAGTACTCACTCCATGTTTCATGGATCTCAAGCCCCTGTTTTCGTAGGTAGTTTGGATCCTTAATCATTGCAGGAATAATCTCACGTTTAACAATTCCTTCGGGCACTTTCCAGTAGGGGTTAAGCACAATATAAGAGATCTGATTACTAAAAATAGGGGTTGGGTGTTTGGGAGTACCAACAATGACACGAATTCGGTCTTTTTCATATCCATTTTCAATATAGTGGAGCATGTATTCAGGAATATTGACCACCAGATAGCGGGGGTGGATCTCGCGAGGTAACCATTTGATACGATCAAGATTGAGCAGAACCTTTTGAATTTTCTGATCCACACTCTCGTTTAGGCTACGAATGGTAGAGGGACCTACGATGCCATCAGCTTGGAGTCCATGGCGTTTTTGAAACCGTTTAACCGCATTGAGTAGACACTCATCAAAGGTTGCTTCGGGGGTGAATTTTGGCTCTAAAGGGTTTTTCTCCTCATCAAAGAGTTGTTGGGTTGATGGGCTACAACTCTTGAGATCTCCAGAGGCTTTGAGACGTTCTCGGAGTTTTAAAACATTATCTCCTTGGTCACCAAACTCAAGTCGTCTAAAGATGGGTAGTCGTTCCCATCCTCCTTTGGCTTTGATCGCTTCAAGCTCCTTGAGTGAGAGTAGAAGTGCTTGGTAGCCATATTTTTGGGGAGTAATGGCTTTGATGGTAGTGGGGATATCCTCAGAGAGCATCAGAGCACTGAGAGAGTAGGGGGCTTTGTAGCGAACCCAGTTGGCATAGATTTTATGTTTTCGTTTTGCTTTGAGTCGCCAGATAAACTGTTTCCAGTTGATCTCTCCATAGAGGGTATGTCGCAATAGATCCAAGTAGAGTTGAGAGAGTTTAAGTTCAATGGTGAATTGATCACGATGGAGATCTCTGTTTTTCATGTATTGAATCATGTGGAGATACTCTTGGTGGAGTAGGCTTTTGGGGCGAATGGTAGGATCGGACTCAACGGCTCGAAAGAGATCTGAGACTTTGGATCCAAAGCCTTTTGGGGTTATCCAGAGTGGTTGGTAGTGATTCTCTTTGTAGAGGCGTTTTAAGAAGCGTTTGTCTTTGATTTTAAATAAGAGGGGCGAGCGTTTTTGAGTTAGTTTCTTTTTGAAGGCTTGACGGATCTCTTCTAGATTGTATTGGGATTGATTGTTCTCTTTATGTTTTTTATGCGAAAAATTGGCTTTAATGGATTGATTGCTCTCTTGAGCAAAGAGAAGAATAGAGGATAAAAGAGTGATTAAGAATAGATGTTTACTGTTCATGGTTTTCCCTATTTGTTTTCTGCTAGAGTATAGTTAAAAATAGGGAAAAAAGAACTTAGAAACTCCTTTTATTTAGAACTTATTGTAAGGAGCGTTTCTGTTTGCTATCGTAGTTGTAGATATCGTTTCGATAGTGGAGCAGACCATCACTATTAATCCATGCAGTAAGGTAGACAATATGCACGGGTACGGGGTTTTGTAGGTTGAGTTGTGTCTTTTTCTTTCCTCGTAGAATTCGTTGGGATCGGTTATAACTGATGGAGCGTTCATGTTTGGCAAAGGTTGCCAAGAGTGCATTGGGTTCAGAGAGTCGAATACATCCATGAGAGAAGGCACGTTGTCCTTTTCTAAAGAGTTTTTTGTTGGGGGTGTCGTGCAGGTAGACGGCAAAGCGGTTGGGAAATTTAAATTTGATCTTTCCTAGTGCATTTTTGGGTCCAGGGGGTTGCATAAATTTATAACGTTTGGTCTGCCCTTGTCGTAGTACCCGTGCCCAATCGATTTTACTTGCATCAATGGGGCGACGGTTGGTGTTGTAAGAGGTACGCACCTCATACCCTCGCTCCTCTAAATAGTTGGGATTTTTGAGGATATTGGGGATCATCTCTTTTTTGACAATGCTGTCGGGAATAATCCAGTAGGGGTTAAGCACAATAAAGGAGATCTTGTTACTAAAGATGGGGGTATGGTGCTTTTTATCGCCTACAATGACCCGCATGGAGAGCCTCTCTTGACCATTCTCCATATAGTAGAGGCGAAAGTCGGGAATGTTGACCATAATATACCGATCTTCGGGTTGGTCGGGGAGGCGTTTAATACGGTCGAGGTTGAGCAGTACCTTTTTGATCTTCCAGTCAACCGAGAGGTTAAGTTTGTTGATGGTGGCTCGATTGATTTTACCACTAGGGTAGAGACCATGCCGTCTTTGAAAGCGTTTAATCGCTTTTCGTAAGCAGGGACCAAACTTGTCGCTATGCCCTTGACAGGTGTAATCTCCTGAACTGCGAAGACGCTCAATAAGTCGTCTAACCTCTGTTCCTGATCGTCCAAAGCGGAGTTGTCGGGAGTATTTAATCTTTTTCCAGCCTCCTGCCTCTTTGATTTTTTTAAGACGTTTGAGCTCTTTGAGCATCTGATTGTATCCAAAACTGCTTGGCGTGGTGGCTTGGACAATTTTAGAAAGAGGATAGTGGAGCATTAGTGAGGCAACATCGTATTGAGGCGTGTAGGTCTCCCAATCGGCAGCAAGTTTATTGCGTCGCATCCAGCGTAATTTATTTTTGAACTCTCGCCACTTAATCGAGCCATAGAGATGAAAATCCATGTAGGATTTATAGAGTGAGCTAAGTTCAACATCCAGATGTAGACGTTGAGCAAGAGAGAGGTTCTGATCGTAGATATGACGCTGAAGTTTTTTGGTTTTTTTCCAAATTGCCCCTCGTTTATCGAGCATAATATCAGAGGTAATGGTCTTAAAGGTATCATCAACTGCCTCCTTTTTTACCCCTTTATGGTCAAACCAGAGGGGCATAAAACCATTTTTCTGATAGAGGTCTTGAATAAATTGTTTGTGGGGTATCTCTTTAAACGTCTCTTGCGAATGATCGATAATCAGTTCCATTAAGCCTTTGGATGCTTGTTGGTTATAAATGATCTCTGAGAGAGAGAGATCTTTGTTATGGGTAGGGTTTTTTTGGGTAATCTCTTGGAGAGAGTGGTTGATTGAATTAAATTCTTTCAATGTGGTAACAGTCATCGCTTCGATGGCAACAGCTAGTAGAATAGTAACAATAATAAATAGGGTATTTTTCAAAATTTGCACCAATAATCTCTGTATTTTAATATTGTTTTGAGTATAGCAAAAAAAATAAAAAAAAACGAGATATTTACCCCATTTCATAGGAAAAGGGGCGTTTAGTTTTTTTCTGTTTAGTTTAAATTGTGGCGTTATAGTGAAGTTTTAATTAATTTGAGGCAAAATAGTTGTTCTCTTGAACAACCCGTCGTCCCCATAAAAAACGCTCTTTATAATAGGGTTTTTCATCAAAATTGTAGATCACCACCTTCTTGGCTCCAGAGCTTGCATGGATAAAGTTACCATTACCAAGATAGATGCCCACATGGGTTACTTTTCCCGATCGATGTTTTTTGGTATCAAAAAAGACCATATCTCCCCGTTTAAGATCTTCGAAGTTAACGTATTTTCCTACTTTTGCTTGATCGCGAGAGACCCTTGGGATTTTGATTCCTACATCTCTAAATACCCATTGCGTAAAACCAGAGCAGTCAAATTTACTAGGTCCCGTGGCTCCCCAGACATACTTGGTACCCAAGAAGCGTTTGGCATTCCATTCGATATCTTGGGTAATTTTACTGTTGTCTACCTGACAGAAGTTACTGCGTTGTTCATACGCATTAGGTGAGCCGTAGGCAACCACCTCGATACTGCTCTGTGAGGGCTGTTTGTATGTAGGGGGGGATGGTCGCATAGATTTTGAGTAACCACTCTTGCTCTGTTCTACAACAAAGGGGCTATAGTTGAGGCTTTGGTCTTGTTGCACCACAAAGAGCGGACCATTCGAAGAGGGTTGAGCTATCCCCATGATATTATAGGCAGAGAGTGTTTTTTTTTCTACTTTGGGGGTGTTGCTTGAACAGGCGGAAAAGAGTAACAAGGATGAGAAGAGTAGCGTATGTGTAATGGTTGGATTATTTTTCATGATAGTTAGACCTCCTTGAATAAAATGATGATATTTGATTATCTTATATATGGATAGGGTAAGTATAACATGAAAAGGGTGAGTTATCCCCATTTTTAAAGGGATCTGTAATTTTTTCAATATCTTTTAAACTCCCTATATTATGGGATGTTGAAAAGGGTTTTTGGTTGAGTACGATCTGTTGAAAATAATGTATAAATACCAATAAGATAAAATTATAAAATTAATTTATTTTTTTATCTATATATTATATTTTGTTGAGCTTTGTCGAAATTCTTGACACAATTAAAAAAAAGAGCTATCCTTTTAATTAAAAAAAGGATACTGGATGGGGAAATTGAAATCACTTCCACCAATTGTGCTGGTTTTTTTCATTATGGGATTGATAATTTTTGCAATCAATAATGATACGGTCATTAAAAAGACAAAGAAGGTTCTACCTGATTTGGCGGACTCAAAGTATATGAACTTATACAAAAAAGCGTGTGATCTAAAAGATGCTGATGCTTGTTTTGAGGTAGGGAAACTTTATGACCATGGGGTTGATGGAAATGGTAAAGAGCAAGATTTTGAAGAGGCATTTACCTATTATGGATTGGCGTGTAATCTGGATCATGCTACTGCATGTAACAATTTAGCATATCTTTACAACAATGGTCTTGGGGTCGAGAAGAATAATTGGTACGCATTGAGAAACTACAAAAAAGCATGTGACCTTGGTGATATTGAGGCGTGTTATAATCTTGGTGCGATGTACTATCGTGGTGAAGGAACCCGTCCTAATCGTTACAAAGCGACACGACTCTTTAAAAAGGCTTGTGAACAGGGTGTCGGGGCTGCATGTAACGATTTAGGGTATATGTATGCTCATGGAATTCATGTACGACGTAATATTTACGAGGCGATCTCTTATTACAACAATGCGTGTCAATATGGTGAGCCCGCAGGGTGTAATAACTTAGGAAACATGTATCAAGAGGGCTCTTTAGGTGTCAAGAAAGATCCTGTCAAAGCAGAGCAGTTCTTTGACAAGGCGTGTAAACTACATGACAAGGACAGTTGTCAAAAGTTGGGGCATGTACTCGAGAGTCGTATTGATGAGATCAAGTTTAAAAGTGACATCGAAACAGCCAAAGAGGCGTGTCGACTAGAGAATGGTGTAAGTTGTTATAAACTAGGTGAGCTCTATTATGGTCAAAATGATCTGGTTCAACGCGATGTTGAAACCGCAAAAAACTACTTTAGACGTGCTTGTGATCTTGGACAACCTAAAAGTTGTAAACGTTTAGGTGACATTAATCGTCTCGAAGAGAGCGAATAGTACGCTTAGGAGTCGCTCTTTATGAAGAGCAACTCAATTTTTGATTTTTAAACTTCTGGGGCGTTGCTCCTGCCCATCGTTCAAACTCCTTATGTTCATCATAAGGGGTTTTTGCAATCTTAAAAAGGGCATCTACTACAGAGAAGTCATCCTCTTGGGCTGCACGTATGGCTTCGTCTATCATGTAATTTTTGAGTACATATTTGGGATTGGTCTGAAGCATTTGCGTGTGACGCTCTTGGGGAGTGTGTGGCTCTTGTTTTAAGCGTTGGTCATAAGCATCGAGCCATTGATGCAGTGGTTTGTGATAGCGTGCAAGACGAAGCAGTTCGGTACGATCCTCTTGGTAGTGACTCAATGTTCGAAAGAAGAGGGTATACTCAATCTCTAGCTCTTGCATGGTCTCAAGAAGAGATTTGATCAGTTCAATATCTTGCTCTTGGGGTTGTGCTAAGCCTAGTTTTTTACCCATTTGGTAGAGAAATTCTCTAGAGTAGAGCCGTCCATAGTGTCCAAGTACCCGCTCCATAGAGGATTTTGAGATCAATGGAGAGAGGGCAACCATCAATGCGGTAAGGTTCCACTCTCCTATACGGGGTTGATTTCCAAAGCTGTATCGTCCTCGCTGATCAGTATGGTTACAGATGTAGTGGATATCGTAGTTGTCTAAAAAGGCAAAGGGACCATAGTCAATGGTTAAGCCTGCAATGGACATGTTGTCAGTATTCATTACCCCATGATTGAACCCAATGGCTTGCCACTGTGCCATTAGCCGTGCTGTTTTCCCTACCACCTCGGTAAAAAAGAGCAGATCTCTATTGGGTTCATCAATAAGATGAGGATAGCTCTCGGTTATGGCATAATCAAGCAGTGCCCGAAGTGCTTTGGGGTGGTTGTTGTGGGCAAAATACTCAAATGTTCCAAAACGGATCCATGAGGGGGAGAGACGCAACACAATCGCGGTACTCTCCCATCTCTCTCGGTAGACCCTCTGTTTGGAGCCAATAATTGCCAAGGCTCGGGTGCTCTCGATGCCCAGTGCGTGCATCGCCTCGCTCATGAGGTACTCTCGAATTGATGAGCGAAGCACCGCACGTCCATCCCCTTGGCGAGAGTAACGGGTAATACCTGCCCCTTTGAGCTGAAGATGCCACTGATTTATGGTTCCGATATTAATGGCACGTCCATCTCCCAATTGGGGGACAAAATGTCCAAATTGATGCCCTGCATAGCACATGGCAAAAGGGTCACTTCCTTGAAGTTTTAGAGTACCATTAAGCCAAGAGATCATCTCCTCTTGGGTAATACTTTGTGGATCAATCTCTAGTAGATGGAGTGCATGAGGGTTCCAATGAATAAGATAAGGATCCTTTAGTGGTGTTGGCTCAACCCGATCAAAACAGATATCTGGAAGTTGCAGATAGGGGTTGGTAAGGTGGATATTATTAAACTGCATTAAAGTGCCTTTTTCTCTCAACTTAACCATATTAACCATAAGATAATCCTAAAAAAGGCTAAAAAATGGGATTTATGGTTTAAAAATATAAAATATAGTGTATTATTCATAAGATATTTATGATTAAGGCAGTGAGGCGAGGATGCAGACACTTTTTTATATTGGTATTATTTTTGTACTGGGTGCATTTATGAAGGGGATTTGCTCAAAGTTGGGGATACTCAACGTGGTGGGCTACCTAATCTTGGGTTTTATTATTGGACCAGAGGTTTTAGGCATTATCACTTATGAGTTTATCGCGGAGACCCACATTATTACCGACTTAGCACTCTCGTTAATTGCGGTTTTAATAGGTGCAAACTTAAAATATAATATTATAAAAGAGGTCTGGAAACAGATTGCGGTGGTCTCGCTGTTGGAGACAATGTTTACATTTGCTCTGGTGGGAGGGAGTTTCTATTTTCTCTTTGGTATGTTGGGGCTTGGTTTTGCCGAGGAGCAACGCCTTACCATTGCTCTGCTCTTTGGAGGGCTCGCATCGGCTACAGCACCTGCAACCATTTTAGCGATTCTACATGAACTTAAAGCCAAGGGGAGTTTTAGCTCATTTCTTCTTAGTGTGGTCGCAGCAGATAATGCCCTTTCATTGATCTTTTTTAGTTTTGTTATTACCCTAACACGGGCGATGATGGGGAGTGATGGGTGCTCTTTTGGTACCTTCTCTTCGGTCTTTTTGGTGATTTTTTTAAGTGTGCTCTTAGGTGTTGTTGGAGCGGTAATCTCCGAAGCGATTGATCGTGTTTTTGTGAATCGTCCAAGCATTAAGACCACCTCAACACTAGGAATGATCTTTATTACCTACAGTCTAAGTGACTACTGGGGCTTAGAGCCACTCTTTACTTCATTGGTGATGGGGGTCGTAATGGCTAACCTATCGGATGAGTTTTTTCTGGTAAAAGAGGAGTTTGACCACCATATCAAAGACATTATCTTTTTACTCTTTTTTACCCTCTCGGCGATGCACTTGAATATTAGCTTTTTATTGAGCATGCCACTGGTGGTACTGGTCTATGTAGTTTTTCGAATCTCAGGCAAGATTATTGGTGTCTGGGTGGGCTCTAAGGTGAGTGGTGCAACCATGCACATTCGTAACTTTTTGGGCTTAGCCCTGTTTCCTCAGGCAGGTATTGCCATTGGATTGGCACTCTCTTTGCATAATGAGGCAGGATTTGAGCTGATGGCACCGATTGTACTGAATGTGATTATTGCCACAACGATGGTACATGAGCTTTTAGGTCCACTCTTTACCACCTATGTGATTAAACGCTCAGGCGATGCGGGCAATGGGGCTTAGCCTAGCATCGCAATCAAGATCAGAATAATGACAAACTCAATAATAAATCCGACTTTGTAGAAGAGTTCAGGGTTTCGTTCGATTAACGGCTTGGTGCTATCAAAATAGGGCTTAACCTTATTGGGATTGCTCAGTTCAAACATCATCTCAGAGTAGTTCTGATACCGCTTCTCATGATCGGCTTCAATGGCACGTAAAATTACCGAATTGAGCCAATCAGGAATGTTCTTGTTGTGCTTAATGGGGGGTGTAGGGGATTTAAAGTTGGGGGTCTGAAAGGGCTCTATCTCTCCATAGGGGAATTTTTGGGTGAGTGTTTCATAGAGGGTTACCCCAATGGCAAATATTTCACTGTTCTCATTGATGCTCGAGCCTGTAAAACGCTCAGGAGAGAGGTAAGATGGGGTACCTGCTTTGGACTCAATACTGTAGAGTTCGGTCATGGAGCCAAAATCGATCACTTTAAAGGTATGCTTACCATCCCGTTCGGAGACCATAATGTTTTCGGGTTTAATGTCGCCATGAACAAGGTCAAATTTAAGTAGATACTGCCCCATCTTTAGGAGCATCTTTCCTAGTGCAATGGCATCTTCGGTAGAGAGGGGACGTTTTTTGAGGTACTCTTTGAGGTCAACTCCCTCAATGGCGGTCATAATATAGTAGCGATGGGTACGGTTTTTAGGAACGATAGCCTTGGGAAAGAATCCCGCTTTGAGTCGATTGGAGTTCCACGCCTCTTTGACGTAGAGATCTAAAATAAGCGGATCGTCAATCGCCTCAACGGGAGCAAATTTAAGCACATAGTTTTGTCCCTTTTTCGAACACATCCACGTACGGTTGTTCTGAATGAGTGAACGTTCCAATCGATACCCATCAATGACCATCCCTTCGGTCAGTTTTTGAGGGATAATGAGATCTTGTTGTTTAAAGACCTGATAGCTATCTACACCTATAATATCAATGATCACTGCGGTGGTATCATCGGGGAGGTCATCTTTTTCTTGTTTACTAGCATAGCGAACCAAAAAATTGGCACCATTGGGAAGGTATTTTGATAGGGTATCCTCATCGAGTACGGTGTAGAGACCATCACTACAGAGTAGAATTTTATCTTTTGGGGCAATAATGTTCTCAAAATAGTAGGGGTCTACCTGTTTATCAATCCCGATCGCTTGGGTAAGTACCCCTTCATATCCCTCTTCTTCCATGGAGTGGTCAATGTTGAGCTGAGAGAGAATTCCATTACGTTGCATGTAGATACGGGTATCACCCACATTAGCACAGTAGATACGGTTCCCTTCGACAATTACCATGGCAAGTGTGGTAACAAGCTCAGGACGCTCGTAGTTGACCATCGACTCCTCATACAAAATGGCATTGATCGATTCGATAAAAGTACGAATGGACTTCTCAATGCTCCAACTTACGGGACGATTTTTAAAGTTGGTCATAAGATAGTTGGTTACCCGTCGGGCTGCCTCTGCTCCTGCCTCTGCTGAACCCACCCCGTCACACACAATGGCAATGGTTAGATCACCAATGGTTTTGACATCAAAAAAGTCATCCCCTTTAAGCTCTTTGCCTTTGGCTAGGGTAAAGCCTGATGTTTTTATCTTTTTATTTTTCATGCTTTGATTATAGATTATATTTTATATTTTGTCCGCTCTTTTATGCTTATATTTTAAACAAATAGTGCTACCATAGGAGAGATAATTAGTAAAAAGGAAAAAGTGTGTCAGAAAAAAGAGTCGCCACTGTAAGAATGGAAGAGAGCTACATGCAGTTAACCCTAGAGTATAGCGATGCAGAGTTTGAATCGTCGGTCTGTAAAAGTATTGTGGATCTAGAGCAGAAGCTAAAGATCTATCCAGAGGTGATTCATCGACGCGATAAGGATCATGGATACTGTACCATTGTAGAGTTTTCAGGAGATGAGTATAGTAGTAATCGAGCGTGTGGAACTTTTATTGAGGAAGTGATTGAGCAGTTGAACCTTAAAGATGTGGTAGAGTAGGACAAAGTCAAACAACGCAAGTGATCTCTACTTGCGTTGTTGTTGCTTTAAATACGTCCACCCGCTTGAACGCCCCATGTGGTTCTCCATCGGGTTTTGACCATCGAGATACCAATAATGGCAACCACCACCACGCCTGCAAAGATCATGAATCCCGCTGCGTATCCATCAAATGCCCCTTTTGACCAACCAAGGGTTTTAATGAGTGCGGTTCCACCAATTCCTCCCGCTGCACCAATGAGTCCTGTCATGATACCAATATCTTTACCAAACCGTTGAGGTACAAGTTGAAAGACCGCACCATTTGCCATACCAAGGTTTGCCATAATCAAAAAGAGTACCAAAATTGCAATCCAAAAAGGCAACACCACAACCGCATTAATTAGTGCCAAGATTGCCACCGCACCAAAGAAGATGTAGAGTGATTTAATCCCTCCTAATTTGTCGGCAACACCTCCCCCAATAGGTCGAAGAATGGCTCCTGCAAAGATGGTTAATGCACCAAAGTACCCTGCAATAACTTTAACATTGGGCTCATTAAACCACTCTAAACCAATGGCTGCCATGTCGACTTGATAGGTGTTCATTAGGTAGACCTTCATGTAGCCTGCGAATCCTACAAAGCCTCCAAAACTGATGGCATAAAAGAGGGCAAACCACCATGTATCTTTGTCTTTCATCAGTTTACCATAATCTTTGAGCTTCTTAGGATTGGCTTTGTAGACAGACTTTGGGGCATCTTTTGCCATAAAGAGATAGGTAACAAAGATAAGTGTCGAGAGGAGTCCACCCACAAGGAATACCGCTTCCCACCCCCAGAGTTCTGCAATCTTTGGAGCAAAGAGAAAGTCAACAACCACTCCAACATTACCCGCACCTGCAATACCCAAGACAACCCCCTGAAGCTTTGGTGGGTACCACTGTCCTGCTTGCGGTAGTGCCACAGCAAAAGAGGCTCCTGCAAATCCTAGTCCGAGTGCAACCAAAAGTAGTTCGTTGTAGCTGATGTGCTCTCCTCTAAAGTAGGCATAAAAGAGTACCGAAATCACAACCGATTGAGCCATAAGGGCGGTCTTTTTAGGTCCAAATTTATCGACCCCAAAACCAAGTAGAATACGCAAGAGTGCCCCAGAGAGAATTGGAATCGAGAGGAGTGTCGCCTTTTGGGCAGCACTCATCATAAACCCTCCTTGTGCCAGCGACTCTGCAATTTCAGTAGAGAGTGGACCAATCATTGTCCAGACCATAAATGAAAAGTCAAAGTACAAAAACGCAGCCAGTAGTGTTGGCCAGTGTCCTTGTCCCTTTAACGCTTTAAAGTTTGCCATAAAAAACTCCTATAAGTTTAAGTTAGGAGCATTATATTATAAAAGTTTTATTTATTGTTCAATTTGTTGTTTATTTTTTAAGCACAGTAAAAAAGTTAAAAAAGAGGGCAGAAGTAGCCCAATATCAAGGAGGAGAGATCTACCTATCTATAGGGAGCTACTTTACAAACTTATTTTTTGTTATCTTTTGAATTGGATAGAAGATAACATTTATAATTATAGTATATTATATATATAAATTTATATACTATATTGTATAAAAATTAATCATCTTTTTTTTCTATATCTTCTTTATCCATGATAAAACCAATAATTAGTAGTGCAACCACAAATAGAGAAACAGCTCCTATATAAAAATATTCCATTATTTTAACCTTCCATATTGTTTTGCTAATGACTTAAATCGGCTTTTTTCATCAATAGATTCAAAACCATTTGATGGAATATAATGAAAATTTGGATATTTATAGATCATAATATCATCTTGAAGTGAGATAATTTCATCAATTTGATCCCAATGCCACTCCTCTTGGTATGGTGAAGTAATTTTAAATCCTTGTTTATCAATAGTCATTTTAATTATTTTATTTTTAAAATTAGATTTTTCAAATGATTGTTTAGCACGTTTCTTAGCAATCATCTTTTTTCCATAATACCAATAAATAATTAGAATGGTACTAAAGAGAAGTAATTCAAATGCTCCTTTTTTAAGAGCTGCAACGACTCCAAACTGCATCATAGCAATTATTAACCAACCAATATAGCGTTTTGAGGAATGTTCAAATTGATATCGATAAGAGGCTTCAAAAAGCTTATCAATATTTTCTTCATTCCAAATATAATTTACTTTAATGGGCTTAGATGTGTTCATCACAACTCTCAATAATTAAATCGGATTTTTTAATACATCCTTGTTCTTCAAGTTTGTTTATCATTTTAAGTGTTTTTACATATTTTTCTTTAAATATTTTACTATTGATTTCATACTTTTTCTGCTCTTTTTTTGCATACCAATAAGCAATGGCAATAGAGGTGGCAAAAATGGAATAGATAAGAATTTGCCACTCTTTAAGGTCAAGTAAAACAATAAAATATTGAACTGAAAAGAGAACAAAAAATTCTATAGAAAAGATAATAACAAGAGTAGAACTCTGTTCAAAGTCAAGGGTATACTTTTCTATCTCTCTTAGATGAGCAAGATGTTCATTAACTTGTTTTGCCTCTTCTTTGCATTCTTCATTCAGTTTAGTAATATCAATATTACGAATATGTATATTGCTTAGATTGTATTCTATATTTATTTGTTCATAATCTTTTAAGATTTGAGGATGTTTATCTATGATCTCTAAGATCTCTTCTTCATTGACGTTGTGTTTACCAGCTATTTTTTGGACATCTTGTAGAACTAAATCATATAGACCAATATTTTTAATCTCATTGGCTACTCTAGGTAGGTGTATCAAGTAATTCCTTTACACTATTTTGGTTTATCTGTCACTTTTTTTCTTTGTGTTGGAACAAAGAAAGAAAGTAACCAAAAAAAAGAAAATCCAAAGAGCTATCGCTGTTAATGAACTTTATTTTTATTGGTATTGGTTTTTAAAAAAGAAATATCTTTTTGTAGGGTGCGTTTTTCAACGCACCGTTTTATAAATTTTAATTTTTATGATTCTCTGCTATTGTCTCAGGTTCAATACCAAAAGAGGCTGTTTTATCTTTTGCAGGAAGGAAGATACCAATAAGTCCTTTAATCCCTACTGACATAACTACATTAATAAGGAAAAGTAACCATGCAACCAATAACATGGTTCCACAAACTGCTGCAAGTATCATCCAAGTATTAAATTCACCATCTACATACAAGTGACGACGTAACATTCCATCTAATCCAGCCATTCCCATAAAGGCACCCATACCAATACCCCCAATAAGGTGTAACCAATAGTGTGCATTAGAGAGTTTACTAGAGAATAATTTGGTATTATTTGTTACAATTGGCCAAAGTACATAAACAGCGGAATATAGTGTCATATAAAGACCAACAATAAGAGCAACATGTACATGAGCTCCAATAATCCATTGCGTATTATGAAGAACTCTGTTCATACCCATATCAGCTTGGATAATTGCTGCAGGAACTGCAAGACCAAACCCAACCAAACCACCAAGTAAATACTTAAGTTCCATGGTCATTTTAAGTGGACGTGCTTTCCAAAGTGTAACAAGGGTAATAAAGAGTGCAAGACCTTGAGTTAATAACTCAAATGCTGTAACCATTTCACCTGAAATTAGTTTCATCATCTCTGGTTGACCTTGGTCAGCTAGAAGGTGGTGAGACCATACCATCCATGAGACTAACAGCTCAAGCATAAGAGCAGCTCTTGCTACGTTTTCCATAAAAAGTTTTTGACCAGTAATCAAAGTAGCCAATAAATACCAAGAACCTGCCACATAAATTAGTACCAAACCATCAGCCACAAGATCAAGTCCCCACCAAAAGTAGTTTTTGTAAAGAAGAGCATCAATGGTTGCAACATTTAAAGGATGTCCACTAGCATCAAAAATTAGATAAACTAAAACTAGGACTCCTGCACTAAGAATAACAACTGCATCAAGGAAAGTATCTACGGTACCACGGAAAATTGCAACAACAGGTAGTGCAAGAGCTGGCTCTTTTGAATAAGGTGGTTTACCTGTAAGTTTATGCCAAAGATTAAGCATACCATCAATACCAAATCCAGAGATTAGAAGCTCTTTGGTTGTTTTATCTTTGTGCACTCCGACTCTTGCAAAAATAGTTGCGTAGATGTTATAGATAAATCCAAAGGTTCCCAACATAATAAGAGCCACACCGATAATAAAAATGATACCACCAATAGCACTAAATTGTGTTGTATCTGCAGGAAGAGGCCAATAGAGAGTATAAAGTGGTGCATATTGCCATGCAAAAGCAGCAATCCAAGCTAACGCCGTACCAGCAGTGATTAATCCCCATGTCCAGTTTGCTAATTTAACACTATAGAGTGGTTTTTTTGTTAAGAAAGGCACCAAAAAAGTAAAAGCAGCAAAAACCAACTGATAAGTTGAACCAAAAATACCAACAATAGGGTGCACGGTCATAATAGAAAAATAATGGTCAGGATGGGAGAACATCTCAGGTAGAGGATTAGATGGACCCGTTTGAACCATTCTCATAATCATACCTTCTATCGCAACAAGACCATAGAAAAGAAAACTAACTATAACAGCTCTAAGTGTCACCTTTTGTAGTGCATTTAAGCTAGTGTGGTCAAAATTTGTACCACTTATTAAATTTTTCATTAAACTCATTATTTTTTACCTCCCTCTTCTTTACATCCAACAACTTCAAGCCATTTCTTGACTTTCATGAGGTCTTTTCCTGTATGCTCATCATAAGCATCTGGTCCAGAGTATTCAGTTGAGAGAACATCAAATACACCATTATGGTTAAAAGTCCAAAGAATATCATTTGGATCTAAAATACCGTTAACATCTGTACCAGGGTTGACTTGCATCTGCATTACTAGAGAACCATCTTGTCTAAAGAGTCCAAAACCGTACACTAAGTCATGGCTTGTTACATTAAATTTAATGGTTTGACCACACTGTACGGTTACATGTTTTGGCATATCTACCCATTTATGGTCTTTTATTGAGAACTCATAACTTGCATCAGGTTTAATCTCGTGTCTAGTAATATCTTGAGATACCCAAGGAATTGTATTGTATGTAAAGATATGGTGTCCTACTCCCATAGCAACTAAAAAACCAATATAAGTATAAAATGGTATACGTACAATGGATTTCGCTTTCTCTTCTCGTGTTAGGTTATACCCAAACCATGCAATAACTGAGATAATCAGCAGTGAATAGATGGAGTAGGCAAACCAGTGAAACGACAATAACTCGGCTGAGTTGGTAAATGTCATTCTCTTCTCCTTATATTTTTTATAGCTTAATAAACTATATTAATAATTTAACTAAAAATAATAATATAGATTATTGCGTGTAAAGATTTTAAGATGTTAATACTCCTAAATACTTGATTCAGATCAATTAAATAATCATTTTTATGATTAAAAAATAATCATTTTATAATTTTGTAACAATTATTTTGGATCTTTTTGAGTTTGATTTAGAGAAAGGATTCTATTTAATCTATTTATCCCTTCATAGAGATTAAAAAATAAATAATTATTTGATTAAAATTTGGACATCTAGTTTATTTGAGACTAAAATTGTCTAAATAATAATCACCTATTTGAATTATTCTTTTAATTTCTTCATTATAATTACCCTAGAAAATAAATCCAAGGATGGGGTATGTCGATTTTAGCACAAGCATTTGAGAAGCGAAATAAAAAACAGAACAAAGTAGAGGTTACCAAAGCGTTAAAAACACCCATGGAGGTTTATGAAAGACTCGAATCAATTGCCCAAGCGGGTTATGAAGGATTAGCCAAAGAGGAGAGTGCCTATTTTTTAAAATGTTTTGGGCTCTTTGATAAGGGTGAGGACTTTATGTTGCGTGTGCGGGTACCCATTGGTCAGTTGAGTAATGAGCAGGCGATCCGTATCGGAGAGGTTGCCAAGGCGTATGGCGATGACTATATTGATATTACCACCCGCATGCAGATAGAGTTACGCTACATTCAGATTGAAAACATCGCCAAGGTACTTAAAGCTCTTGATGAGGTGGGCATTACCACCTTTCAGACGGGGGTCGATAATCCTCGAAATATTGTAGCCGATCCGTTAGAGGGTATTGCGTTTGATAACATTATTGATGTCAAGCCGATTGTGGATGCGTTACAGGAGCGATTTTTACAAAAGCCCGAGTGGATCTCGGCACTGCCACGGAAGTTTAACACAGGAATTTTGGGTTCTATGTCTAACAGCTGTAATATCTTTGGACATGATTGCTGTTTTGTGCTTGCCAATCGTGAGGGGAACTTTGGGTTTAATGTCTATTTAGGAGCACGGGTGGGTGTTCAAGCCAAAGATGCCAACCGTTTTGTTGCAATCGATGAGGTAGAGCCTTTTTTTATGGCGTTGCTTGAGACCTTTAAGGAGTTTGGTTATCGTGATAATCGCAACAAAAACCGTTTGCATTTTCTGCTTCAGGATGTAGGGATTGAGGCGTTTGTTAGTGCTGTTGAGGCACGAGCGGGTCGTGAGTTTGCCCCTGCGGGTCAGACTTTGGTACAGTCACAAAATATTGCCATGGGGTCGAATCGAGTACTTCAGCGAAATGGAAAGTATGCCCATAAGATTATTGTCCCTTCAGGGATCTTTTCGGGGAGTGATCTGATTACCTTAGCCGAGCGTGCCAAAGGGTTTGGCTCGGGGAATCTGCGTTTGACGTACGATCAAAATATCTATGTGATCGATATTGACCCTGCGGCACTTGATGCGTTTGAGTCAACCACTATTTTTGCCAAGTACCATAAGTTTAACAACCTCTACTTTAATGATATGATTGCGTGTGCGGGAACGGCAACGTGTAGTTTTGCGGTGATCCCCAATAAACCCGACGCGATCGAGATGGCGGAGTTTTTAAAATCTGAGATTCCTATTGAGTCGGGCATGGTACGCATGAACTGGTCAGCATGCCCCAAAGGGTGTGGGGTACATGGCATTGGAGATATTGGATTTGAAGGGTGTAAAGCCAAAGATAGCCAAGGCAACCGTGTTGATGGGGTGCACCTCTTTTTAGGAGGAAAAATTACCCGCGAAGCCAAAGAGGCAAAAGTATTGCACAAATCGCTTCCCATTACCGAAGCAAAGCACCATGTAAAGTATCTGCTTAAAACCTACGATCGCCTAAAACTACGGGGTGAGAGCTTTGAAGCTTTTGAGGATCGCTATCTAGGAGCAAATTACTCCTACCAAGCAGTTGGCTTTTTTACCAAGATCAACTATATTCTCAATGAGAAGCTGGGGCTAAATGTAATGTTTGAGCTTGATCGTGAGCCCAAAACCTATAAAAAAGAGAATTTTGAGGTCTTTGATTTTGGCTTAAAGCTCTTTAAACTCCTTACAGGAGAGAAGCGTTATGTGGGGGTTGAGGATTTTGAACCCATCAAGATTCAAGCCCGTAAGATTAAACGCAATGAGGTGACCAAACTCAACCCAAAAGTTCCCGAGAAGCTCAGTGAAGTGATCTATATGATGACCGATAATGATCGAAAAACCCGAGCAATGGTCTTTTCAGAGGTGATGGTAGCACTTAAGGGGATATAATCTCTCCCCTTGAGAGGCTCTCTATTTGAAGAGTTGGTTCCAGTTATCGATACGGTAACCGATTTTTCCAATGGCTTTAAAATTTTGAAAATCAGAATCATTTAGCCATGTGTAACCCAACTCCATCCCAAAAAAGATATGGTTGGTAAACTCTTTTTCAAGACTTCCACTTACACCTACTCCCATGAGGGTATCTTTAGAGGTGTTGTCTGAGTCTACGTAGCTAATCTCAAAAGAGGGTCCCACACCCAGTTGAAACTGATCGGCAAACTGAAAGATATAATGGGGATTCATGCCCAACGTGATAAGTTTATCGTGGTGGTCATAACGGCTCAGAGAGATCTGTTGTCGAATGGGGCGTTGTTTGCCTTGGAGTAGACGACAAGGCATTGAGAGTTCAACCCCTACAATGTCGCCACTGTAGCTTTTGTCTTGATTAAGCTCTTCGCTTCCCCAGATGAGTGCGATCCCTTTTGAGATCTCTTGTGTGGCTTGTGTTGGGAAGAGATGCAACTCTTCTGCCACCATTGGCGAGGTAATGCCCATCAGTATCATGATGGATAAGACTGTTTTTTTCATTTATTCCCCTTATGATTAATAGAGGGGATTATATACTATTATTTATTAATAAGTTCGAAAATAATAATTTATTATTGGGTTATTAGCCATGGGTAGCTACGAAACATGGTATGAAGATAGGTTCCCAAGATTTTGCCTTGAGACCAGCTTCCTGCTTCTCCTTTGGCAGAGGGGGTTTTACGCAGTGGATCAAAGCCCTTTGCTAAGCTTTCTGGGCTAGGACGGGTATAGTGAAATGCGTGTCCTTTGATGCCTATTTCGTTATGGTAGTACCCCAAACGAACAAAACGTTTCTCGAGTTGAAATTCGATATCCAAAATACCACTCATCTTTTTTTCATCAACCGCTTTGCCCAGATAGAGCAGTCCCGCACATTCGGCATAGATAGGTTTACTTTGGGCATGCTCAATCAAGGAGGCTTTAAACTGGTGAGCGTTTTTAATACGTTCATACGCCTCTTGGCTCTCGACATACCCTCCACAGATATAGACCCGATCGCAATCGGTTGGAATGGGTTGGTCTTGTGTGGCATCAATGAGGATCACCTCGCTAAAGATCTCTCTTAAGAAGCAGAGATTATCGTAATAGAGAAACGAAAAGTTTTGATCGTGAACAATGGCAAGCTTCTCATCAAGATGTTTAGACGAGGGAAAGGGATAGACTACATTGGTAGCAATAGGTGGGCTCTTTTGTGCAAGGGTCTTTAAGCGTGCTAGATCAATATGCTCCAAGACCTCTTGGCTGATCTGCTTTATCTTATTAAGATCCTTAAGATCCAGACCTAAATGGGTGTTGCTAAGTGCGGGCAGATTTTTTTGAATCCAGCCCAGTACCATAATCTGAGGATGATCGGTTTCGATCTGTTTTTTAATTAGGGTATAGTGCATCGCCGAAGAGAGCTTGTTCAGTACCACAGCTTGGATGGTATTCTCCTTTTTATAGCTCAGTAACCCTTGGAGTACTGCGGAGATGGTAATGTAGCTTCCGCTTCCATCGAGTACTAAAATGGTAGGAATATTAAGCAGTCTAGAGACCGAGTAGGCACTACACCCTCTGTTTTCGCCATCATAAAACCCCATGACCCCCTCGAGAATATTGATCTGCTTATTGGCATAACGCTGATAGATCCATGCCACTTGCTCTTTACTCATAATAAAGCTGTCTAAGTTAACCGAATCGACTCCACAGACCTGTTTATGAAACTGCGGGTCGATAAAATCGGGACCAATCTTAAAGGGGCGAACCGATTCTCTAAAGTGATAGAGCAGGGCAGTGGTGAGAATGGTCTTGCCTTGGTTGGAGGCAATAGCAGAGATGCAGAGGCTATTCACTCGCTTTGAGCTCCCCGTTCATCTCATACTTATTAAGATACCCTCGCGGGGTAAGAACCCATCCATTTTTGGTGTATCGTGTCTGAGAATTACCCACAATAATAAGTGTGGACATGGTGATCTCAGGATGCTCTATATCTTGTTCAATTAGATCGGTGGTGGTGGTGATGGTGATCTTCTCTTTATCTCGTCCCACATGCGAAGCAATAATGGCGATGCGTTCCTCTCCTTCGCTTAGGGCTTTGAGAAAATTTTGATAGGGGAGGATTCGTTTTTTGGATTTGGGATTATAGATCCCCAAGACCATATCCGCATCGAGGCAGTTGCGTACTCGTTTATCGATAATATTAATATCGGTGAGTTTATCCGAAAGCGAGATCACTGCAAAATCTTGACTCACAGGAGCCCCAATGCGTGAAGCGGTGGCTAAAAAAGAGGTGACTCCTGCAATAGAGATCACTTCGATCTGATCCCAAAGATTCTGCTCATCGATCAGCTCCACAACGAGTGTTGCCATCCCAAAAACGTTTACATCCCCATTGGAGATGATGCAGGTGGTTTTGCCCTCTTTGGCATAATTAATCGCCTCTTGACAGCGGGCAATCTCTTTGGTCATTCCTGACATAAAGACAGGTTTGTCACCAATAAGTTCCTTAAGCTCTTTGACATAATTACGATACCCCACCACTGCTTCGCACTCACTTAGTGCCTCTAGGGCTTCGGTGGTCATGTATTTGGTGCCACCTGCACCGCTACTTAAGATATAGAGTTTATGTGCCATAATGATTGCTCCTGTGGAAAAATTTTGGCTTTATAGCATCTTTTTATAAAGGAGTTGCTTGAAGTATATAGAATATTTATTGCATCTTATGAAAAAGGGTTTTTTAATACTTAAAAATTATCAATAATTGCAAAATGTATAAAAAATTTTTGTTTTTCATTAACTTTTTGTTATTCTTTTGTTATCTTTTTGTTATACTTGACGGGGGAGAGAAAGAAACAAAGGAGGATATTTATGGAGACCTATCTTACAGAGGAGCAACTGAGCTACTTTCGATTGGATCTAGAGGAGAAAAGAGCCAAAATTTTAGCCAATTTGGCATTGAGTTCACAGGAGGTAAGTGGATGTGCGGTAATGGGAGATGAGACCGACCAAGCCTCTTACTTTCAAGGAATTAATACCTATCGAAGTATCAACAAACAGCAAGAGCAGATGCTTGAAGAGATTGAAGATGCCCTTAAGAAGATTAAAGAGGGTACCTATGGGGAGTGTGCCATGTGTGAAGACCATATTCCTATCGAACGACTCAAGGTCAAGCCATTTGCACGATACTGCATTGGTTGTCGAGAGGTGATTGAAAAGCAAGAGGGGCTTGCTAAATAGCCCCTGCAATGGTGATTGCACCAAAGTAGACCTCTTTTTTAATGATTAAGGTTTGATACGTTGATGCCAAGAGGGCACTGGGTTCTGCAACCCCTTTGAGTCCAAAAAATTTGGTCGAAGCGGAGGGAGAGAACTGCTCTTGGAGTCTATTGATGGATGCTTTGTCAAAAAACGTTATGGGGAGATGATGTTTTTTAACAAAATCCAAGAGTCCTGCTTCATCTTTTTTGGCTTCAAAGGAGCCCACTGTTGCAATATCTTCAACTCTTAGGTGATGTTTCTCTAAAAACAATCGATACGCCTCTTCTATCTGCTCTATTGGGGTGTTGCGGTTGCATCCAATGCCCAGTGCCACCTTGGGGCGAAGGGTAAGGGCAGAGGAGTAGATATGCGGAGCAATCACCACCGTTGTATCATCAATCGTCTCAAAATCAACCCGTACAAGGTTCTCTTTTTTAGGAATTATCTCGAAGATTGCAGGATAGGTAGCAACCTTGACGGGCTGTTTATTAAGCAGTCGGTTGGAGATTTTTGCCAAGGCTTTAAGGTTCTCAATCCGCCACCCCTCTTTTTGTGCCAACATCTCAAACGCCAAGGTCTTGGTCTGATCGGTAGCGGTGGAGATAAAGTTAATACAGTTGGGCAGACGTGAAGCGAGATCATCCGCAAGGGCATTGGCACCGCCGAGATGACCGCTGAGTAGGGGAACTACCTTATCAAGGGCGAGATTAATCACCAGTACCGCGGGATCAGTAGCTTTGTCCTCTAAGAGTGGTGCAATCTTGCGAACCACCGCCCCCATGGCTAAGATACAGATAATCGCATCGTAGCTTTTCCATGCGGTGGGCAAGATCTCATCGAGTTTTTGGTAGGTGATGAGGGAGGGGAGATGATGGGAGAGATCTTTTTTCCCATAAACATCGACTTCATGATCTTCCAGATAGCCAACCAGACGCATGGCACTGTTAAGGCTAGGTTGATTAATGGTCACAATGGCTATTTTCATGCTCTGCCCTCTTTGATCAGTGGTTTGACGTAGAGGTGGGACTCCTCGGTCTCTTTTTGATGCAAAAAATCCCCCAATAAAATCAGGGCAACCCCTCGGATATGTCCCACTTGCTCTTCGATGGTTGCCAGCGTACCTTTGTAGATCGCTTCCGCTTCCCATGTGGCTTTTTCAACCACCCAGCAGGGGGTATCGGGGCTATAGTCCATCTCTAGAGCCTTTTTTTTGAGCTTTTTAAGCAGAAGAATCGAGAGATAAAAGACCAACGAGGAGTGTTTACATGCCAAGATATTCTCTAAACGTTCAGGGTTGGGGGTCTTTCCCTCCACACGGGTTAGGATAATCGTCTGTGAGACCCCTGGGATGGTGTACTCAATCCCCAAGCTCGCCGCTGCCCCAAACGCTGCGGTAATACCAGGGATGACTGTATAGTCAATCCCCTTTTGGGTAAGAAAATCGATCTGCTTGGCAATGGTCGAGTAGAGAGAGGGATCCCCTGTGTGTACCCGTGCCACTATCTGGTGTTGATGCTTCTCTAAAAAGGCAAAAATCTCAGGATATTTCATCCCTTGAGAATCGACAATTAGGGCATCTGCTTTGCACCAGCTAAGTACCTCTTTGGGTACTAGTGAGCCTGTATATAGAACTACATCAGCTTTTTTTAGTATCTTTTGAGCTTTGATGGTGACCAAATCAGGATCACCTGGTCCTGCTCCTATGAAGTGTATCATGGGTTATTTCCTACTTTGTAATTAATGGTATATGGGCATGAGATCTATTTAAACAGTTGAGCATGAGAGCCTATGCGAATGAGATTGAGGGTATTATCAGCAATAAAATAGATTACCAACAGATCCCCACTAATATGAAACTCTCGACAATCTCTATACTCTCCTTTGAGGGGATGATCCAATGCCTCAGGTGGGAGTGGCTTGGATTCGATGAGTTTGGAAAGGTAAACAATATATTTGGAAAAGTGCTGATCGCTGAGTTTTGCATTTTTCAGCTCTTTAATAAAGAGTTTATGGCGTTTAACCTTAAGCATTATCCCTCTTCTTGTGTTCTTCGATCATTGCTTCGATGGAAGTAGCCTCCATATTGATCCCTTTGCGTGCCTCTTCAATTGCTTTTTTGGTCTCATCATTGGGGATTTTGACTTCAAAAGGCAGTCCTTTGTGTAAAGCTACCTGAGAGAGAAAGATATTGACCGCCTCTCCCATGGTCATTCCTAGCTCTTGGAAGATGGCTTTGGCTTTGGCTTTAATCTCTACATCGAGTTTAATGCTGGTTGTCTCTTTGACTGAGCTTGTCATGGTCTGCTCCTTTTATACTACTTTAGTATTATTTTGTTGATTCATCATAGCATATTATGAGTTAACACAACCTAAATTATGAATTCACACAACGTTTTACCACTTTTATCTGAAACAACTGCCTCTCAGGCTCAATCAAATCGAGTTTTCCTTTATACGTTGTTAGCGACAAAGAGATTACCTTGTAGGCTATATTGGCTTCATTTAAGACCGTAATCATCTGGGTGAGGTTTTTAAGGGTAATGGCATTAATGAGCATGATGCCATCCTCTCTCAAGCGTTCATAGAGGTAGGGGAGTTTGGCAATCACGTTGACTCCGCCTCCACCGACAAAGATGCGATCGGGGTTCTCTGTTTGTGTTTCAAAGAGATCTTTGGCATCGCCTTCGAGCAGTTGGGTATCGCAGACATGGTGGGTTTGGAGGTTGGTGCGGATAAAGGCACACCGTTGGGGCTGTTTCTCAAAGAGTAAGGTACGCACGCGGTAGCGTTTATAGGCATCAATGGCACAGCTTCCGCTTCCTGCTCCCACGTCCCACAGGAGCATGTTGGGTGCAAGATCGAGGTTTTGTAGGGAGAGGTGGCGTTTGTAGCGTTTGGTAATCATGCCACGCTCGGTTACAAAATCATGATCTTCACTAATGGGGGGCTTGGGGGTAAAGCACCGTTTGATAAGCAATACATAGGGAAAGGTCAGATTAAACGCACGGGTGGAGAAATCAAAGATATTGACTTGCTCGATCACCTCATCATCGTAGCCCAGTTTGTAGCCAATGGTCACCTCAATATCCGAAGGGTTGAGATAGGCAAGCTTCTCTTTGAGGCGTTCGATGGTATGAATATCGCACAGAACAAAAGTATAGGTCTGGGTAAGAAATTTGGTGAGATCAAGTGCTTTTCGCCCGTGTAAAGAGATGCTCTCTACTTCGGTCTCTGCAATCATTAGTTTCTCTAAGAGATAGCTTTTTGATGAGGTGTTGTTAACGATCTTGACCTGATCTTGTGGGAGTTGCTTGGCGATCAAAATACCTGCACTGTAAAAGAGCGGTGAGCCTGTGACCACGTAGAGGATATGCTCTTGGTTATAGTGGGTTAGGATATACTCCTTTGCCTCGGTGTAGCTAAGCTTAAGGATCTTTTTGCCTTCTTCTTTAAAGTTTTTATCACAAATGATGGTATCAAATGCGTCCGTATTGATGGTGAGATTGGCAAAGGTGTAATCTCCCATGCCATTGCCTGCAATGGTAAGCATCTAGCTAAACTCCGCAACAAACTCATCAAGGGTTTTGATTTTTTTGAGGGCATCTTCGATCTCAGGAAAATCCATTGTTACGCCGTAATCGTCACAATGCTCTTCCCACGGTTTGGCACGAAATCCCATAAAGTTTGCCAGATACATCTGTAGACAACTGGCATAAGCCGAGGGGAGATCTTTTGTTTGAAAATAGTTGAGTACCTTCAAGACATCCTCTTTGATACTAGGGAGGATGTGGGTTTCAAAATCGTCAATTTTTTCTTCGTTGGTCATGGGTTTCTCCTATTTTAGAATCATGGTTTGAATGTGAATCGTTTTAAACCAGCTTGAGAGCTGTTGATCGGATTTTTTCGCAATCATACTATAAAATGGCTCTAATTTTCCTATCTTCTCAAGCTGTTTGGTTAACCCTTTGACCGTTTTGGTCGCTTCAATATCAACCGTGACTTTTAGCTCCTCTTGAATAAGTGCTTTAAGGGCTTCAAAATCGATCTGCCCAAAGCGGTTGTGGGTATTTTGGTGCCCTTGCATCACTTTGGTTGCTTTGCCAATCCCACAAATAAAGCTTGCGTTTTTAAATCCTAGATCTTGAACAATAGTAAGGGCATCATAGACAAAATTACCAATCTCTACAATCTGTATCGCCTCATACTGCTCTTTGGCATACTCCAAAGAGCGGTTGCCCAGCGTCAAGATGGCGTGATCGTAGCCGTTGGCTTTTGCCACATGAAGCTCAGCTCGAATGGAGTCAAGATAGGCATCGGCAGAGATGGGTTTGACCCACCCTGTGGTTCCAAGGATAGAGAGCCCCCCCATAACCCCTACCTTGGCATTGGCGGTCTCTTTGGCGATCTGCTCGCCATGAGTTATCCCAATGGTGCCATAGATGGGGTCTTTCCACTCCCGAGATACCTTAGCATGGATCGTTTTGAGTGCCTCTAGGGGAGTAGGGTTAATCGCAGGGTAGCCTTTGGGTGGTTTGAGCCCCTCTTTGGTTACCACCCCCACACCCACGCCCGCATAGAGTTTGAGCGATCCGATGGTATAGGGCTGATGGGGGAGTGGATTGCATTGTAGCTCCTCGAAGTTCTCTGAGAGGGTTACCACGATTTCGGCTCCTTTGGTGACATCGAGATCATCGTTTTCCATCTTGTTGCTCTTTGCTGTGGTGGTGGATCTTGTTGCCACAAAGGTACTCAGTGCCGAAAAAAATGCAAACGAGGCATGCACCCCTGTGGTGTAGCCTTTTTTTAAGGGCTTACTCATAGACCCTCATGGGGATAAAGTGTTTAGAATCGAGCTCTTCAAGCAGAATTTTGTCCTCAGCGAGTAGGGTAAAGAGATCTCGCCAATCTTTCTCTGTAAAGTTGTGCGTATGACGCAACCAGAGGGCATTGTTTTTGGGGTTGCCATTGGCTTGGGTATTTTCGGTGATCTGACACACCTGCCGAAACCGACACGCTCCATAACACCCCGTGCGTGAGACTTTGATGCGGTTTTTCCCTTTATTCAGCCCCATATCTTTGAGTATCGCACGAAGCTCAGAGGCTTTGTCGGTCTTGCCTGCCTTACCGCATCGTTCATCATCGCAGAGGAGCAGGAGCGTTTTGTAGTGCATAATGGGTCGCTCTGGGTCATAGTCTTTGGGTTTGCAGGTGAATCCTTCGACCACCTCTTGACCCATCTCATTAATACGAACCTCTCCCGCTTTGACGGGGTTGGCTCCCTGTGAGGAAGAGGCATAGGCGTTGGTTAGGGGTTTTTGGGGCATGGTTGGTTCCTTTTGGTTAGTTAAATGAGTTGTCTCCATTTGAATTTGGAGATGTTTTTGTCTTGTTTGGAAAACTCTATTCCTATTAGTGTAATCTCTTTGGCTCTGTCCATATATTTTTCATAATATTTTTTCTCTTGTATCTATGATATAGTTCTTTTTTTTATCTCTTATTTTTTGGAATGTTTGGATTCCTATTGGTAGGTTTTTCATGGGTTGCCTTTTATTTATAACGATATGGGTTTAGAGATAAAATGATATAAAGCCTCATCCAAAGAGCTAAAAGATGGTATTTGTAATACTTTTTCTTTTTCTATATTTTTATTCAAATGAGCATTATTTAAAAAAACTTTCCATCCCGTAGGAACTTTAAGCATACTTAAATACCCATCTGACTTTTGAGTAGCTATTTCTTCGGCTCTTTTTAGTAAAATATCTATATCTTTTTCTCTTTTGACAAGTTTTTTCCCTGATGCGATATAGAGTTTTTCCTTTACCATTTTGAGTAAAAAATCATTGAGGTTTCTAAATTTTACTCGACCTTTTAAATTTTTAAAACCTATCTCTTGAGCCAATATAATAGTGAGTTGTTGAATAAAAGAGTCTGTAAAAATATCAACTCCCTCAAAATCCAAAATAATTAGTTCATCACTCTCTTTTAATGCTTTTAATATCTTATTTTTTACTTTTATTCCTACTTGGTGGCTATTTAAGGGTATAAAGTTTTTCATCTCTATTGTCATATCTATCTCCTAATCAAAAAAATCATCTAATTCATCTATATAATCACTATAATCTATCTCAAAAACAGGATTTGTATCAATATCATTATAGCACCCTATCATAATTTCAAAATGTGTTCCAATAATTGGCTCAATTTTTTCTATTTGTCCATTAGGATAGAGTGGACTAAAAATTATTTCAAATTCATTGGTTCTACATCGTATAGAACCACCTGATAATAGTACAAAATGTTTAAGTTTTGCCAATCCATTTCCACGACTTGGAAAAAACTTTCTATGTCGAGTTGTATTAAGTTCAAATGCTTTTAATAATACCTCTTCTCTTGAAAGCTCACTATACTCTTCTGCCAAAGTATCTACTATTCCTTTACCCCAATCAGAAATACCTATTTCTATATGATTGTTTCGATTATTATAGTATTGAGCCGAGACAAAAGCAGGAGTTTTTATAGCTCTATCACTCTCTTTAAAAGCTTCTCCTGTACTATGTTCTAAAATATTATCAACCACTTCATAAACCGTCAATAAAATACCCAATACCAAATTAGGCTTCCCCTCAATATGAGCCTCTAAAATCTGTTTGAGTTTTATATCAATCTCATAAGGGTCATCATCAGTTAAAACTTTGGTACACTCTAATAGATTATTATTTCTATCCTCTTGAGACAATATATTACTTATTTTAAAATCTAAATTTTTAAAAAAATTGGTTCGTTGGAGATAGTTTATATCTTCTTGCTTTTCGTACTCTATGGTTATAAACTCTCTTTTACTATTTATAAGTGAAGAGAGTAGCGTAATCCCTGCTGGTTGGGCGAAGCCTTTTTTGAATATTAGAGTGGTTGGCTTTTTTATATTTTGAAAGGCTTTTGAGAGATTGGTGGTGGTTGTGAAGTTTAGTTTTTTGGGTAGGGTTATTTTATTCATTATTGTTCATCTTTTTGAATTATAGTTAACTTTTTTTTCTTTGGTTTATAAATAGATATACCTTTCCATTGTTTTTTATTTCTATTTAAATTTGTTTTATTTTTTTTGTTAAAAATTATTTCTTCTTTATTTTCCTTAAAACTTAGTTTATTTTTTTCATATTCTTTCCTCTTTTTTGAAATAATTTTTTTGATATTATAAGTAGAAGGGGAAGATGTAAAAAATAAAATATTTATAACTCTTTCATCATAAAATTTAAATTTATTAAAAAGATTCTTTTCAAATTCTTTAAGACCATTTTGTCTTATATATTTATAAATATCAGACATTCCAGATTTTATAGAATTTTCATTATTTATAATAAAATTATATAATTGTTCTTTTTCAAGTTTATATTTGTCAGAAATATTCAAAATCTTAAAAAAAATTTCTACTAGTTCTATATTAAATATATCTTTTCTATTAATTAGTCAACCCTGAAAAACCCAAATCCAAATCTTATTGAATCACTCTAAAAACCATCAAAGCCAAATCAGAATAGTTCTTTTTCTGATTGGTATAAAGCTTTCGCAAGAGAGCATAAACCAGTA
>Ga0256828_1000263_pt1 | contig 36327 bp, 31 predicted proteins | sample CV88metaG_FD_185993 | JGI IMG/M metagenome (GOLD analysis project Ga0256828, IMG submission 185993) | Hydrothermal vent microbial communities from East Pacific Rise, Pacific Ocean - CV88 | ecosystem: Environmental > Aquatic > Marine > Hydrothermal vents | place: Pacific Ocean: East Pacific Rise...
TTCAACCACATCACCAGATGCGATTGCAGGCAAAGTACTACTGTACTTCGCACCATATTTGTTTTTATAGTCATACGCCATAAGCATAAAACCACTCTCTGGGATGACTTTGATTTCAAAGACTCCGTCTTCATCTGTCGAAAGGTCCTTGCTTACCCAGTTCTTTCCTATTGCCTGAACCCTTACATTTTTTGCCGGTGTCCCATCTGCATAGACAATACGGGCACGGTAGATACCAGGATCATTTTCAAGCGGTTTGTTTACACTCCATGTTCCAAGGTGAGAGACTTCACCTTTGTATGAACCATCATTCTGGAGCTCTGCATAGCCTTCTTCAAACCATACGCCCTGTTCATAGTCATAATACCATAAAGGAAGTGTATCTGGCTTCTCTTCCAAAGAGACAGCATCAAATCCCAAAACAGCTTTTTCACCTTCTGCAAGTTTCACTGTACTGCCGTTACTGTCTTTCAGGATCATATTGATCATACCGTAAGAGGCAAACTGTACGGTTTCTCCATTACTGTTAACACCTTTAAATTCTCCCGGGAAAAGTTTTTTTCCCTCTTCCGTAGTTGTATCTAAAATAGTTAGGTATGCTTTAATAGTACCACTGTATGGTTTATTATTCTTATCGACATAAGCAGTGGAAGCATCGATCTTGATATGTCTTCCAGAAATATCATCACCGCTTTTGTAGTCCCAGTGTTTATCATGGGTATGCAGGCTATACTCTACATAGTTTGGCGCAGAAGAGAGGTTGGCATCATTTAAAGCTTTGAGCTGTACTTCGGTACTTCCAAAGTCGTATCCTTCTTTTTCAAAGTTCACTACAGCTTCTTCGGCAGGGGCAAGATTTGAAAGTGTATAGAAACCATTTTCATCTGTTATGGTACTCACGGACCCTATACTGACTTTTACGTCTGCAATTCCTTTACCGGTACTGCTCTCTTTTACCTGCCCTGACTGGATAGCTGTTTTCTTGGCTGTTGGAGCTGTTGTATTTAACGTATTTGTTGATGTATTATTAACTGTTTTGACTGGAATATCTGGTAAATTTTCTTTAACAGGATTGGAAGATATAGTTGAAACCGTTTCCAAAGATGTTGTATTTGTTTTAGTTGAAGAAAGTGTTGTTACTTGATTTGGTACAGATGTTGAAGAAGAAATAACCTCTATATTGCCTGGATCACTGGAAATAGCTGTTTCACCTTCAAATACAGACTCTGGAGAATTTCCATTTACAAAAGAGGAAGAGCTATTGTTGTTGAAATTATCATTCGCAGAACTTTCTCCTGAAGTCGCAGAAGAAGACCCTCCGCCACATCCGGAAAGAAAAAAAACTGCGCTGCTTAGGGCTAAAATATTTCTTAGATTTGTTACAGGATTCATTGTGTTTACCTTTATATTTAAATATGTTTAAATGTTATATTCAAACCTGAGGTAAAACAATAAGGAGTGATGGGAGGGAAAGTCCAATGTAGTATAAGTACACATTAATGTACTATACCCATATGATACTAAACAGACCAAGGACAGGTACTGTTCAGGCAACCCGGCTGTCTCCCGTGAGACCCGTGGCTTTCCGTCCCTGCTTCACAACAGGTTTGGCTATAACATTAATAAAGCATTATGAAAAAGGTTTCGTTCAAAAGAAAGAATGCAACATCAAAAAAGAGCTTCTTTTGATGGCAACCCGGCTGTCTCCAAAGAGACCCGTGGCTTTCCGTCCCCGCTTCACAACGGGTTTGGCCTTAATACATAATGGCGAATTATCACATAGAACAGCTTAATTTAAAATAAAATACGGTAATGCTCCCAAAAAAACAAAATAACCCTTTCCACAGCATCTTTCTGCTAGAATCTTTTTTATCATTTTACACTTCTTTCATTGTAAAACCAGAAACTCATTTGTTTAAGGAACTATCTATGCCATCATGTCACAAAGCGTATATTACAACCCCTATCTATTATGTAAACGATATCGCCCATATCGGCCACGCCTATACCACCATCATTGCCGATACACTGGCACGCTACTCCCGTATGTCGGGTCTGGAGACTTTTTTTCTTACCGGTACGGACGAGCACGGACAGAAGATCGAAGAAGCGGCAAAGAGCAGAGGCAAAAGTACACAGGAGTATGCGGATGAGATATCTGCAACATTTAAAAATCTCTGGGATGATTTTGGTATCTCTTATGACAAATTTATCCGTACGACCGACGCAGACCATATGAAAGGAGTACAAAAAGCCTTTTCAGTCATGTATGACAACGGCGATATCTATAAAGATGTCTACAAAGGGCACTACTGTATCTCCTGTGAAACCTTCTTCCCCGAATCCCAGCTTGTCGATGGTGAATTCTGCCCGGAATGTGGCAAGCCTACGACTATTGTTGAAGAAGAGAGTTATTTCTTCAAACTCTCTGCCTATGAAGATAAACTTCTTGCCTGGTATAAAGAAAACCCAAACTGTATCCTTCCCAAAAGCAAACGTAATGAAGTAATCCGTTTTGTAGAAGGGGGGCTGGAAGACCTCTCCATTACCCGTACCAGTTTCGACTGGGGAGTAAAACTCCCGAAAGAGCTCAATGACCCTAAACATGTCATGTACGTATGGCTCGATGCACTGATGAACTATGTTACTGCCCTTGGATACGGTACCGATGAGGCAAACATGGATTTTTGGCCTGCACGTGTGCATCTTATCGGCAAGGATATACTGCGTTTCCATGCTATCTACTGGCCGGCATTTCTCATGAGCCTTGGACTTCCGATGCCCAAACACATCGCTGCGCACGGCTGGTGGACACGCGATGGTGAAAAGATGAGTAAATCCAAAGGCAATGTCGTCAACCCGAGAGAAGTGGCAGATGCCTATGGGCTGGATAATTTCCGTTATTTCATGCTGAGAGAGGTCCCTTTCGGCGGTGACGGTGATTTCAGCCAGAAAGCGCTTATCGACCGTATCAACTCCGATCTTGGAAATGATCTGGGGAATCTGCTGAACCGTCTCATAGGTATGAGCGGCAAATATTTCGACGGCAGAGTAGACTCTTCCAATGTTTCCAAATATTATCAGGCTGAACTGGATGAAGTCAATAGTTCACTTGAAAAACTGGAACCCCTTCTGTTCGAAATGCAGATACACCGCTACCTTGAAGAGTTGTGGAGACCGCTTTCCGTAGCAAACAGATCTATCGACAAATACCAGCCATGGACACTGATGAAAGAGGGTAAAGAAGAAGAAGCAATGGCACTTAACGGTTTGATCGCAGCAATTCTTGCAAAAGTCGCTACCATGCTCTACCCTGTCATGCCGCAAACATGCAGCAAAATCTCCGAAGCCCTCTCTTTCACGATCGATACGGAGAACTGGAAGGCACTGGTAAAAGAGAAAGAACTTCTTGATACCTTTACGATTACCAAGATCCCGCCTCTCTTCCCGCGTATCGAAGAGCCTCTGCTTGAACAGGCAGCACCTGCCGATGTAAAAGAAACTCCCAAAGAGGCACCGAAGAAAAAAGAAGAGAAAAAAGAGGAAGGTGTTGCCCTTATAGGTATAGACCAGTTCTTCCAGACTTCACTTAAAGTGGGCACAGTTGTCAAAGCCGAAGAGGTCCCAAAAAGCAAAAAACTTCTGCTTCTACAGGTCGATCTTGGCGAAGAAAAACCGAGACAGATCGTTGCAGGGATCAAAGAGTGGTATTCTGCCGAAGAGATGCTCAATACCCAGGTATGTGTCGTAGCCAATCTTAAACCCGCGAAACTCATGGGTTACACTAGCGAAGGTATGCTGCTGGCTGCCAAAGATGAGAACGGACTCTGTATGATCCGTCCTGAAAAACCGAAAACTGCCGGAACACCGATAGGATAATATGAAAATAGAAGATATTTTAAACCTCACAGAGGGAACTCTCACCAACAGACCGAAGGTACAGGCCATAGAAGCCGCTACGGTCTACCCTTCCAAAGTAGACCACGGCGACCTTTTCTTCTCTTCCAACCAGGAAGAGATAGACAAAGCCATAGAGAATGGCGCCTATGCTATTGTCTATGATAATGACAATATTGTCAGAAACGACGATGAGATCGCGTGGATCAAAGTCAGTGACATACAACTGGCTGCTTTTAAACTCATCCGTTATGTCATTCTAAAAAAAGAAGCCGGTTTTTATCTGCTTTCAGAACACGAAATGACCTTTTTGAAGATGATCCTCACCCATAAAACCAATATCGCATTTATGGGAAATGACTGGCGTAAAATATTTGAACAGATACTCAACTCCGATGATACCCTCTTTGTAGGTACAGACAAGGAACTGATGCAGTTGATCAAACCGGATATTCCAAAACTGGAGAGAGAGGTGGACGGATATGCTATATCCGACACACTTTTTAGAACAACATTCAAAGTGGGAGGCTATGTTTATCAGGAGAAAGAGCTTATTCCTTTCCATCTGGAATACCTGCTCAGAGTGGTAGATTTTTGTGAGAAAGAACAACTTCCCTATAACTTTGACCGGTTAAAATATACAAAACATTTTACACCTGTATTTATAGACCTTAAACTTAAAAGTACACGCCCAAGCAATTCAGACCGCGTTGCCATCTTTACAGATAACCTTTCAGACATTACCAGGGCAAGAGAGTATGTGATGCGCAGTAATATGTGGGTAAAAAGTATTGTCCTTACACCACCCAAGACAAAAGTACCAGGCATTGACCATCCACACTGGTTCAGAAGTGAAGAGGAAGTAAGAGAGATATTGAAAAGCATCCACTTCAATTATGCATTTATCTATAATGCCGACAAAAGTATTTTAAAGACACTCAAAGAAGAGTACAGTCTCTTTTAAGGATTGTAATGCCGTAAAGGGGTAGAAATAGATTCTACCCCTACGGTACTTTTTGCAATACCACCATATTGGTCCCGTTGTCCCCTATCCATTCACAGCCGTACATTTCACACAGTACCCTAAAGGTCCGTGGACTGAAAAAAACAATGTGCGTCGGATCCTGATGGTAGTACCACATTTTAAAAGCTTCTCTGTCCTGTGGGGAGAACTGTGTCTGGATTGCCAAAAAACCACCCTCTTCCAGCCTTTCTACCAAACTGTAAAAAATCTCTTTGGGATGATGCAGATGTTCAAAAACTTCCGTAGTTACGATAAGTTCATATTTTTTACTATTATCAAGTGTATCCGGATGGTACAGAGGATCATAGGCATCACATATTACCCCTTTCTCTTCGAGCATTTTTGCCAAAAGCAGACTTCTGCCGCAACCAAAATCCAGTGCATTTTTCGGGGTTCCTGTCAGTGGTAGCACATAATCCAAAAAACGCTGAAAATAGGCTCTGTAACCTGGATTGTTTTCATCGTTTTCATGCAGATCGTAACGGCTTTTTTGCTCTTTTATACCCTGATAATATTCGGGAGATTTAAAGATGAATTCACAGGATTTACAGTTAAAATACTGTATACCTGTTTTCCCATCTGTAAAAGATTCAGTTTCATTACTGCAAATATGGCATACCATTGATCCTCCCCAATCTTTTTTTAGGGAAATTATATCACTATCTGTACCTATTCGACATAATAGACACAATCTCTACACGTTTATTGACTATGATTGAAGAGATAGAGTTGCAGGAGGAGTGATCATGCGAAGGAAAATCAGACAGTTTGGTATGCTGAGTGTACTTGCTTCAACACTGTTGTTTACAGGGTGTACACCGGAGGAACAGGCTTTTGCTACCGGTGTCGGTGTCGGTGCTGTGGGGACAGCCGTCGTCTACAGTTACCCGTATTATTACGGGCACCCCTATTACTATTATGGAGGAAGGTACTATTATGGAGGGTATTACCATGACGGATGTTATTACCACCATGGGCACCGTTACAGAAACGGACACTACTATCATGGAGGATACAGATACTACAACGGCCGCCGTTACCGTGCAGAAGTAGGACGTTACGGCTATTACAGGACCAGAGAACAATACAGAAACCGTCATCGATATACAACACACCATACGGGACACAGCAGAAGTACCTACAACAAATCGGTAAGGCAGAGAAGCAGCCATTCCCAGGGCTATGAGCGCAGGAGTCACAGCTATAACAGAAATTCCTATCATGGCAATGTCAGGTCAAGGCCTTCCTCCTACTACAACAGAAGCAGTTACCGCCCAAGCAGAAGTTCAGTATATCGCAGCAGTTACAGGGGAAGAGGACGTTGAGATCATCTATGGATCTCCCGGCAGTCTGCCAAAATTATGTGCAGATAAAAAAGACGGATTTGGAGCCTATCTATGAAAATCATCAATATTTCTACCAAAATACTCAAAGCACCGCTTAAAACGCCTTTTGTCACCTCGTTAAGAAGAGTTGACATGCTGGAAGATATTGTTGTTGCCATCGAGTGCAGTGACGGTTCTGTCGGTTATGGAGAGGGAGCCCCTACACCTGTCATTACAGGAGAGACAACCGGTTCCATTATTGCTGCGGTAGAATACATAAAACCATTCATTACAGGAATGGAAATAGATGATTTCGATATGCTGCTGGCACAACTTCACAAGCTAATGGTAAAAAACACTACTGCAAAATCGGCTCTGGAGATCGCACTGTATGATTTGAAAGCCCAATCCGCAAAAAAACCGCTTTTTCGTATGCTGGGAGGTACCAGAAAAGAGTTTAAAACCGACATTACCATCAGTATGAACGAGACAGAAGAAATGGTAGCCGATGCACTGAAGGCAGTGATGCTTGGATATGATACGCTCAAAATAAAAATAGGCAGCAATCCCAGAAAAGATATCCATAGGATCAAAGCCATACACAGTGCTTTGGACAAAGATATCAGCCTCAGGCTGGATGCAAACCAGGGATGGAGTGCCAAAGAGACAGTTACCCTACTTCATGGGTTGGAGAGGGAAGGTATTATGGCAGAGTTCATCGAACAGCCGGTCAAAGCCGCTGATTTTGAAGGTTTACGCTATATCAGGGAGAGGGTCGAGACGCCGCTGCTTGCTGACGAATCTGTATTTGGCGTAAACGATGCAAAAAAACTGCTTGAGATGCAGGCTGTCGACTATATCAATATCAAACTTGCCAAAACAGCAGGAATTTCTGCAGCGCTTCAACTTGCAGATACTGCAAAAGCGTATGGTGTCAAGTGCATGATGGGCTGTATGCTCGAAGGGCCCATCTCCGTTGCGGCAGGAGTACACGTCGCTTCTGCAAAAGCGGACACGATTACCATGCTCGACCTTGATGCCGTAAGCCTGCTTGCTTCATATCCTGTAAAAACAGCGGTACAATTCAATGAAAGCCGTATTGTTTTGAGTGAGGAGGACGGATTGGGGGTCTCTCTGTAAGTTTTGTATTCTCTCTTAATCATTTATTAGATATAATTATATACAATAATAAACTTAATTTGAAAGAGGGGAAAATGAAACATTTCAAACAGAACGAAGAGAGAGTGGCACTCGCCATAGAGGTTGCCGTCAAGTTGGGCCTGCTCTTTCTTGTTATCTATATCTCATATCTTATCGCAAAACCTTTTATCGGTATTGTTGTCTGGGCGATCATTATTGCCGTTGCCCTCTCCCCTGTCATCCATATGCTTGAAAAATATTTCGGACATCGTAAAAAGATCATAGTTTCGCTGACCATCGGTGTAATAGCCGCTCTGATCATTCCCACCTATATGCTTTCTGACAGTATGATTGAAGGGGCTACCCATGCAAGCCATCTTCTCAAAGAGGGAAATGTTACCATCCCTCCTCCAACTGAGAATGTCAAAACCTGGCCTATTATCGGGCAAAAGGCATATACACTGTGGAGCGCCGCTTCAGAGAATCTGACGCAGGCACTGGCACCATTTAAAAAAGAGATAAAAAGCGCGGCCGGTTCAGTCTTCTCTGCATTGGGAAACGGGCTTGGAACAATATTCATGTTTGTCGGTGCAATGATCATAGCCGCTTTCTTTCTTATCGGAGCGGAAGGTTCGGTTAAATTCTACAAGACGATTATGCGCCGCCTTCTTGGAGAAAAAGGAGATGAGTGGGCAGATCTTTCAGCCCTCACCATACGCAGTGTCGTCACGGGTGTCCTCGGGGTTGCGGTCATTCAGGCATTTTTTGCCATGATAGGCCTGGCTCTGATGCATATACCATTCGCTATTGTCTGGGCTTTAATCATTATGTTCCTTACGATTATCCAGCTGCCTGCACTGATTATTATCGGCCCGATCATCGCCTGGGTCTTTGCGCAGGGAAGCGGTACCTCTGAAATCGTTTTTACAGTCTATATGCTTATTGTCGGTGCAAGTGATGGCATACTCAAGCCTATGCTTATGGGACGTGGTGTTGATATTCCAATGCTCGTCATACTCATAGGAGCTATTGGCGGAATGATGCTTATGGGGATGATTGGGCTATTTATCGGTGCGGTTATCTTTGCTCTTGCCTATAAACTTTTTGAATTGTGGATCAACGAAGTCCAAGAGGAAACAGCTCCTTCTTCGGCAGATAAAGTATAAAAAGTAAAGGAGTAGAAGATGCAGCATCTGTCAAAGAAAAACAATTTTATATATCTCTTTTTCTCACTGCTTATTTTTTTATTTTCTGCTGCCATGATAGCTGACTTTCCCGACAGTTTGGGGGAAGATATCCTCTCCGGCGTTATTCTCGTGATGATCCTTGTCAGTATTAAAAGTCTCAGGATCGACAAATCCTGGCGTTGGGCGCTAGGAATACTTGGTTTTTTCTTCTTTGCCGTAGTCATCTTTGTCAAATTTTTCGAACATAACTTTTTTGTCTACATCATACTTTCCCTGCTTCTGATTTTTTTCATAGGCTCTTTCATACTCACCGTCAAACAGGTACTTTTTGAAGGAGATATTGACGGAAACAAGATCATCGGTTCACTCAGCCTCTATATTTTACTTGGGTTAAGCTGGGCAGTCATCTACCTTTTTCTCCTCATTATCGATCCCGGGGCATTCAGTGGTATCGAAGTATCAAATTGGCAGGAGGGTTTTTCACGGGTTGCCTATTACAGTTTCGTTACGCTTACCACATTGGGATACGGAGATATCCTCCCTACCCGGCACATTACCGAGTTTTTTGTATATCTTGAAGCGGTAACGGGTGTATTCTATATGGCGATCATTGTATCGAGCCTTATTGCGCTTCGCCTTGAGGCTATACAGAAAGCACGCAAGGAACCATAGTTTGACATCTACGGCAACACCAGTATCTTCTCGGCATCCGATTGTGGAAATTGTTGCGTACCTGCTCGGTTTCCATCTATCGATGAAGATGAAATTTGCCATCAAAACTGCTTTGAGTATCGTGATTGTCTATCTGTTCTCATTCTGGCAGGGATGGTCAAGTCCTTCAACCTCCGCCATTACCATTGCACTCATTGCATCGGTAGAGTCGATGGGAGACTCTTTAATCAAAGGCTCTCTAAGGCTTATTGGTACGGTAATCGGTGCGGCACTTGGTCTCTGTCTGATCGCCCTCTTCCCCCAGGAGCGCATGCTCTATCTACTCGCTGCCTCTTTGGGGGTGACGCTTTTCTTCTACCTGGCACGTACCTACCGGGGCGATACGACTATCTTCTTTCTGACGGGAATGACAATGATGCTTGTCTTTCAGGACAACAATGCGCAGGATGCTTTTCTCTACGGGATCAACCGTGCCTATATGACACTCTTTGGTATTGCGGTCTATACCCTGGTAGGGATTCTCCTCTGGCCGGTCAATATCGACCAGAAGGCGAACCTTGCGGCAGCAGAGCTCTCAGAAATTCAAAAGAGCCTTTTTACACATGCCGGGAGAAAGGGAAAAAGTGAAACCGATATTGCCAAACTTCTGCAAAAAGAACAGATGCTCCGTGGTTTTACCCATCATACTCTGGAAATGGATCTTGGCAGGGAGCAGTGGCTGACAGTACTTGAAAGTTACCGCAACATAGATGAAGCGCTGCTTCTCTATCTCAATGATCTCTCAGAGCTTGAGGATATGGAACCGTCTGACTATATGGATCATTATGCTTCCCTTTATGAAGAGATACAAATGCTTTTACAACAGATACCCAATGCCTGGAAATCACAAAAAGAGACAATTGATATTCCATCTCTTTTTCAGATCACATACAACCATGAAGCTCTGGGAAAACTGCCGGTACTCTCCCAAGCGCGCATGACCAGTATGCTCCGACAGTTGAACAAACTGCATGAAGCACTCAGGACACTTGCCCTACAGCTTGAGAGTATCAATAGCGCCCGGCCAACCTCTTTTACCCTTTCCAGGCAAATTTCAGACCCCTATTTCAGCTGGACAGATCCGGAAGCACTAAAAGGCTCGCTCATTACATTTCTGGTATTTTGGGCGTCCGCTGCATGCTGGATATACCTCAATCCTCCTCTGGGATTCTACCTTGTCATTATGGCAACCAGTTTCAGTTTCCTGACAGCCTTTACGCCGCTGAAGCCCTCCTTGCTGATGATCCTCTACACGGTTTCATTCTTCTTTGCCACCCTTTCCTATATTTTTATTCTTCCCAATCTGACGGAAGCATGGCAGCTGGGACTCTACCTGTTCATCTACAGTTTTGTCTCTTTTTACTTTATTGATCTACGGGCAAGTATCTTTTTCATTATAGGACTGAGTACGCTCTACATTACCAACCAGATGGGGTATGCTTTTGACTTCTTTCTGATGATCCTTCTCTTTTTCTATCTTTTTCTCACACTGCTCATGCTGTTTTACTATATCCCTTTCTCCATGAAACCAGAATATCTATACCGGGTAATGCAGCAGCGGTTCTTTGGACTCTTTTCCAAATATGTAATACGAAAAAGAGGAGACGGTTTGTCAAGAAGAGAGCGTTTGAAGCTCCGTACCACACTTGACAAAATGCAGCTTTGGGCATCACAGATCGACCAAAACTATTTTGGTATGGATAAGCAGGCATTGCAGGATTTCATTAAAATCTGCCGTCGCAGCAGCTACCTTCTCATTATGTATCTTTCAAAATACAGGGAGAAAGAAGGGAACATACTGCTTCGAAATTTTGACCATTCATCGGAGTCCTATCTGTTAGGGCTGCTCAAAGCATTGCACGAGAACAGGCCTCATGAGAGTAAAGAAAAGTTCGAAAAAGCTTTTGAAGCACAACTACGGCAATACCTGGAAAATACACCCGCAGATCATTACAGTGAGAGTGATATGATCATTTTTTCCGAATATATCAGCCTGCAGAGAAGTTTGTGGAGTACGCTTCATAGAGCTTTACTGCAACTGAACAGACTAGATATCGATCGACTGAAAGAGAGCAGATTTTGATAAAACACATATATAAAAAACGCATAGGATTACATATATTTGGCATTGCAGCCGCTGCGATGATTTTTGGCGGATGTGCAAAGCTTGGGCCGGATTTCCACGGTATCGGTCAGACACCGCTTCCTTCCCAGTGGAAACATACCCATGCTTCTGCCGATAGGGCTGTTGTTTCATGGTGGAAAAACTTCCATGACCCTACCCTCAACATACTGGTAAACAAAGCATACGCGCAGAATCTTGACATTCAGAGTGCCGGGCTTCGTATTGCCCAGGCACGGGCAGCACTTGGCATCAGCCAGGGGCTTGCCTTCCCCCAGGTACAGCAACTTTCAGGAAAAGCCTCCTCGACCCATACCGGCCTTGCAGATATAGCGACAGCCGGTATCAATTTCGATATGGGCTGGGAGATGGACCTTTGGGGGAAATATGCCAGAGGGATCGAGTCATCCGAAGCACAGCTTTACGCTTCTGTCGCCTCCTATGACAATATTATGGTCTCTGTCATTGCCGAAGTGGCAAGGAATTACATCAATTACCGTACTGCCCAGGAACGTTTGACCTATGCCAAGCGAAACGTTATCATCCAGGAAAGAGTAACCAGAATGACGGAGATACAGTTCAATTCAGGCAATGTCTCCGAACTTGATATGCAGCAGGCACGTACCCAACTCTACAATACCAAAACAAGCATTCCCGCAGTGGAATTGACACAGGCAAAAGCGAGAAATGCACTTGCCCTGCTGCTTGGAACCGATGCTTCGAAAATAGAGAAACTTCTTCAAAAAGCGAATGCAGGCAAATACAGCATGGCAAACCGGTTCATTGGAGAGCACAAAGGGATCATTCAGATTAAAGAGGGTCATAGAGGACTGACCGATGTCAACCTCATTCCCAAAGCCAGCCTTAATCCCAACTACAAAATCGATGCCAACCTGCTGACCAAACGTCCAGATATCAAAGCGGCTGAATATATGGTTCATGCCAATTCCGCCATGATAGGGGCAACAATGGCGGAGTTATACCCCTCTTTCTCTCTTTTTGGAAACATAGGCTACAATGCGGACAACAAGATGGGCAGCTGGATATCAGGCGGTGATGCCCTGGGAATTACCATAGGGCCTTCATTTTCATGGAATATTTTCAACTATGGGCGCATCAAAAACCAGATACGCCTTCAGGACGCGAAATTCGAAGAGAGTCTGGTAAACTACAATAAACAGGTACTTGCCGCAGTTGCAGAAGTATCCAATGCGCTTGAGGGATACCGACTGACCAGCAGACAGCATGAAGAGAACAAAAAAGCTGTCGAGGCAACGATCCGCGCATTTAACATTTCCGTCATCCAGTACAATGACGGACTGGTCAACTACCAGCGTCTTCTTACGACGGTAGAGAAGCTGACAAGTACACAAGACCGTTTTGCCTCTATCAAAGGGAATGTCGCTCTCAATGCAGTCGCACTCTACAAAGCGCTTGGAGGGGGATGGCAGATGAGCAGAGGAAAGGCGTATATTTCCAAAGAGCTTGCCCAAAAGATGAAAAAACGTACAGACTGGGGTGAATATCTGGATGAGAATATGACCCGGCTTCCGAAAGGATTCTACAATGGCAAATAGGTATCCGCATGAACTCTCCCTGGGTGATGTCTATTTTTCACCCATACTTTCAGTCATTGTCATGGCATTTGTGGCGACGGTCATCACTGTCACCCTACTGAACAAGTTGAAAGTTTCCCGCTATTTTTACGCACCATCTTATGTCTTTATTGCGATTTTGACGCTCTATATGCTGCTAATTGACCACTTTTGGATTAAATTTTAAGGAGTTATTTTGAAAAAACTTATCAAACTTTTACTGACATTTGCCATACTCGGAACGGCACTTTATTTTGGCTATAACAAATACAGAGAGTATATTGAAAATCCCTGGACGCGTGACGGGCAGGTACGTACACAGGTGATCCAGGTAGCGCCGCGTGTCACAGGAATGGTTACCCGTATCCATGTAACAGACAACCAGAAAGTGAAAAAAGGCGACCTCCTTTTTGAGATAGACCCTTCACAGTACAAACTGAAGGTCAAACAGGCCCAGGCAAGGCTTCAGCGTACGCTGGAAGCGGCAAAAGGGACCAAAATAGAGTATGAACGCGTCAAGAAGATCTATCAGCAGGACCACGGTGCCGTTTCACAAAAAGACCTTGTACGCAACGAGACTGCATACTACAAATCACTTGCCGATATAGACGGTGCAACCGAGAGCCTCAATACAGCCAAACTCAACCTCTCCTATACAAAAGTATATGCGGAAGTGGACGGGTATGTCTCCAATATCACGTTTCAGGTCGGGACACAGGCAACGGCGAACAAACCGCTGCTGGCACTGGTAGATACCTCTTCCTACTGGGTATTCGGCTTTTTCCGGGAAGATGCGATCCACCATGTCGCCATAGGCAATGATGCCGTTGTCACACTGATGGCATACCCGGACAAACCACTAAAAGGAAAAGTTGAATCCATAGGATGGGGGATCGCCCTGGCGGATGGGAATCCGGGGAACAACCTTCTCCCAAGTATCAAACCAGTATTTCAGTGGATACGCCTCGCACAGAGAATACCGGTGCGTATCAAGCTCGATACTTTGCCAGAGGGGATTAAACTGCGTTTTGGGTTGACCGCATCCGTCATGGTAAAAACAGCCCAATAGCGTGTCAGTGTGCTAACAAACAATTATGGTAAAATGCCAAACTTTTATTTAGCATGTAAGGAATTGTTGTGTTTAACATTCAAAACTATTCGAAACAGAACATTAAAAACGATGTTCTCTCAGGTGCCCTTGTAGCAGTCGCACTTGTACCTGAGGCGATAGCCTTCTCATTTATTGCCGGCGTATCTCCTATTGTAGGCCTTTACGCAGCATTTATCATCGGCCTTATCACCTCTGTTCTGGGCGGAAAACCCGGAATGATATCCGGTGCGACCGGTTCTGTCGCCGTGGTATTCGTTTCGCTTGGTATCTGGGTAAAACAGCACTATCCCGATCTCGATACGGAAGCGCTCTCTATGATGGTCCTGCACTATATTCTCATTACTTCCATTCTGGCAGGCTTGATACAGATTGCTATCGGTATTTTCAAAATGGGTAAATTTATCCGCCTTGTGCCACAACCGGCTCTTTTCGGATTTGTCAACGGACTTGCCATTGTCATTGCCCTTGCACAGCTTCCCTTTCTTGCGCCTGCCCATATGGAACAGTACAGCTCCTGGCTGCAGATTATCCGTGCGAGTCTCCAAGAGAACTATATTATGTATATCATTATCGCCGTCACAATGCTGACGATGCAGTACTTGCCAAAACTGAGCAAAGCTGTACCGGCCGGCCTTGTTGCCATTGTAGTCATAACGCTTGTCGTCTATTTTGGCCATATCGATACCAAAACAGTCGGCAGTATGGCCGACCTTTCCAATGTCTCTTTCCCGCATTTTACAATGCCGGATTTCTCTTTGCTCTTCAGTCTAGAATCACTTAAGATGATTATCCCTACCGCGGTGATCGTCGCACTAGTCGGGCTTATCGAGTCTCTGCTTACCCTCTCGGTACTCGATGAAATGGGTGGAAAACGTGGTTCAGGAAATCAGGAGTGTATTGCATTGGGTGTGGGTAATGCCACATCCGGACTCTTTGGCGGTATGGCTGGGTGTGCAATGATCGGGCAATCGGTTATCAACTTTACTTCCGGTGGACTGGGACGGCTCTCCTCTTTTACGGCAGCCGTACTGCTCATTATACTTGTGGTAAGTTTTTCAGATGTGATCTCCGCCATTCCCATTGCCGTACTTGTGGGTATTATGTTTATGGTGAGTATCGGGACTTTTGAGTTCTCTTCCATCAAACGTATCAAACATATGCCCAAAGCAGATGCTTTTGTATTGATCGTGGTGACTGTTATTACCATCTTTGAAGATCTGGCTGTGGCAGTGATTGCGGGAATTATCATTTCGGCACTTGTTTTTGCCTGGGAACATGCAAAGATATTCGCGCATACCAGAGAAGAGGACGGTAAAAAAATCTATGAACTTGACGGCCCTCTTTTCTTTGGTTCTGTCACTTCGTTCAATGAACAGTTCAATGTCGATGAAGATCCCAAAGAGGTTGTGGTCGATTTCAAGAAAGCAAGAGTTATGGACTCCTCAGGGGCGGAAGCCATTGATGCCCTGACGGAAAAGTACAAAAAAGCAGGCAAGAAACTCACCCTGAGACACCTTTCTGAAGACTGTAAGAAAACACTCAAAGCCGCAGGCCCGTTCTGTACCTATGAAGAGGATGACCCTACCTATAAAGTTGCACACGACGTTTAAGAGGCTGGATACGGAAAAAACCGCGTGCAGTTTCTACATGAAAAAAAGGCCTGCCATCAAAAGCAAAAAAGGAAGCATGGCCAGTGCATAGACCAGCTTTTGTGTTTTCACGGCCTTGTACACGCCCCAAAAAAACAGTACGATAACCGCCAAAGAACCTGCAACTATTGCATTTGAAGAGAGAGAAGAACCCTCACCTGCCCATGCAGACAGGCCAAAGCAGGCAAAACAAAAAAGATACCTGATCATTTTTCAAGTTCCTCCCTGTTCAGTTTATCTACCAGCTTAATACTTTCAAGGGCATTGGTAAGAATCTGTTTTGTAGAAGCAAGTGGTTTCATACGGATATTGGTATCACCTTTGCCCAGACTCTCATCCATAAGCACATCCATAACCTCTTTTTCCAGTTCGCTGATGATCTCGTTGATCTTCGATTCAATATACTCTATATTCATCGCTATTTCGCTTTGGGCCTGAAGATTTTTATCACCTCTTCATTGGCTTCCATATAGTTCCCTCCGATAAGATCGATACAGTAGGGAACTGCAGGGAAAACCGCATCCAGGCATTCACGGATCGATTTCGGTTTGCCCGGAAGGTTGATAATAAGAGAACTGTTGCAGATACCCGCAGTCTGTCGGGAAAGAATGGCTGTTGGAACATATTGGAGACTTACTGCCCTCATCTGCTCTCCAAATCCCGGAAGCAGTTTCTGGCAGACATTTTCAGTCGCTTCTGTCGTAACATCTCTCATAGCCGGCCCGGTACCTCCGGTAGTAACGATAAGGTCACATTGTACATCACGGGAAAGCTCTATAAGCGTCGTTTCAATGAGGCTCTGTTCATCCGGGATGCAACGGTATTCATATTCACACTCGTTCAGCAGGTATGCTTTCATTGTATCCATAATGGCAACACCGGAAATATCTTCATAGATTCCCTGTGATGCCCTGTCGCTTGTCGTGACTACACCGATCTTTATTTTATCCATTTTTCTTTATATTCCTGTTCTTTTTTTCTCTGCACTATAGCTTAGAAAAGCTTATGAACGCCCTTTGCTATTTTAGAATCTATCAAAATCATACAACCCTGGCCAAAATCTTGTCCAGAACAGAGGTACTCAGGAACCTTTTTGCAATACCAAGCAGATAGGTTGCTTTGGTGATGTAGTATCTTGGCTTCGGTTCCTCTGCCAGAATAATCTTGTAGACAACTTTTGCAACAGAATCGGCCTCTTCGTTGAAAGGGACTTTCTTTTCCCTGCCGGCAATACTCTCTTCATATATCTCTCTATAGCGTGAGTGTGCCACATCTACATTCTCCTGCAGTTTTCTGATGGCAGTGTTACGAAAATTGCTTGTAATGGGTCCCGTATTCAAAAGTACCGCATAGATTTTACTATCTTTCAGTTCGATACGCAGGGTATCTGTCAATCCTTCTATCGCATATTTGCTCGCATTGTACGCCCCTCTCCCAAAAAGCGAAATGAGCCCCAGCACGGAACTATGCTGAATGATCTTGCCGTACCCCTGCACTCTCATGACAGGAAGTATCTGCCGGGTACACTCATGTAATCCAAACACATTGGTTTCAAACTGCTCCCTGAGTACTTCTGTACATATATCTTCTATCGCTCCGGCCTGTCCAAAACCGGCATTGTTGAACCATACATCTATTTTACCGTCCAGCTCAAGTACCCTGCTGATGACTTTGGCTATGTCATCCGGCTTTCTGACATCAAGCTGCATGGCATCTTCAAAGCCCAGTGATTGAAGCATTTTTACATCTTTTTCATCTCTTGCCGTAGGATAGACCTTGATAAACCTCTTTTTGAGATATTTTGCACTCTCCAGTCCTATTCCCGTACTGCATCCGGTAATAACAATATTTGTCATGCTGATACCTTTTTACTGATCTTCCAGCAGAGGGCCGACATCGACACTCCTGCCTCGTATATATGTTTTGGCATACTCGACGATCTTTCCGTGAAGACGCGCGTAAACAGTGTTTAATGTAACGGGCATATCGTAAAGCCGGCCAATTTTAGCAAAATTTGCTTCTATCCCCTCTTGAAACCATGCCTGTATCTGCATATAATTTTCAAATTCATACCCAAGCGCAGTCAGAATTCTGTTTGTGTAGCTGTCCACAACAAAGACTTCCCGGCCACAACCGTAACAGAGAATGGAGTCGGCACTCTCCATTCCAACCCCTTTTTGTGCAAGCAACCACTCGCGGTCAACCTCGTTTTGAAACTGTTCAAAGTTACCAAACCTACACAATATATTGTGACTGAGCATTTGCAGCCTTTGTGCTTTCATATTGTAAAAACCGCTTGGCCGGATCGCTTCTGCTATGGTTTCCTGCGAGGCAAGGCTTAGATTTTCAAGAGAACAGATTCCTTTACGTTTAAGATTTTCCAGTGATGCTTCTACCCTCTCCCACTTAGTCTGCTGGGTCAGAATGGCACCGAAAACAACATCCTGCGTACCGCTTCGGGGCCACCACAAGGGATCTCTGCCCGTATGCAGATAGCCTAACTGTTTCAGTCGGTAAAGTAAATTATAGCTGTCATCTATCATATCTCTATCCTTTTTACCTTGAAAGTATACCTCTTCTTGTTGGAAAAGGATATAATAGTGTCATGAAAAAAACAATATTTTTTACAGCACTTGCTATTTTGCTTCTTTCCACGCTGCGTATTTATAAAATAGAAGGTACCAGTATGAACTATGGCTTGACGGATGGAGATATTGTACTCAACAGCAGATATTTTCTTTCTGTCAAACGGGGGGAGCTGTTTGCGATAAAACATCCTAACGATCCTGAAAACCGTCTCTATATCAAACGCTGTACAGCATTGCCTGAAGACAGTTTTTTTCAGAAAAACCGTTCTTTTTATTTGCAGGTAGAGAGCAATTCAACCAAAACAAAAGCACTGGCACTCTCCTATGACCTGCAGCTTGTAGAGACACGATACGGATACTTTTTAAAGGATCCTTACCGAAAATACTATGGTGTCGTACACAACTGGAACCTCAAAGTACCCAAGGTCTTGAAAGAGCTGCCTCTGCAAAAAGTAGATACCGGCCACTATATGATGATGGGAGATTTCAGGGACAACTCAGCCGACAGCCGTTTCTTCGGTGCCGTACCGAGAAGCTGGATAACATCGAAAGTGATTTGCATAATGAAAAAGCCAAAAACATGGATCAGCCTGATAAAGATTAAAGAGGCGGATTAGTTTTTACCCGCGCTGTTTAGGATATTAATAAATGCCCTGCATCTTTTATAAAATAGGTCGTAGCTAAAGGTGCAAAGAAATCAAAGGCTTCCTGAGCATTGATAATCTTGTCTTTCTTACCCAAAAAAACTTCTATCACGGTGCCTCTTTCGATAACTTTTCTAATCTTCTCTACATCCCAGCAGTATGTCAGAAGTGCTTCAAGCTCCTTTTTTGTACCGGCTTTCAGATATTGGCCAAGGTCCATTTTTGAAGGATAAGCGGCATTGAGAAGAAACTGCCCGATATAGGCATCTCTTTGTGCATCGAAATAGCGCAGCTGGGTTCTGATAAAACTTGGTTTTTGTATCTGGAAAAAAGCCGGTGATAGCAGGATGAGCCTGTCTATGCGCTCTTTGGCCGCATAAACATACTCAAAAGCCTGCTGCGCCCCATAGCTGAAGCCTGCAACACTGAAATCATTGTCTATTATATATTCAGTAAACAACCCCACTTCCTGCCGGAGGGAAAAACCATTAAAGTATTTCATTGTCAAAATATCTCTCTGAGTATCTCTTTGCATGCTTCATGGGTGATATTCTCATGTTTCAAAAGGTAGGTTGAAACTTCGGAAAGTGCTTTATCCAGGGTTTTTAAAAGCGTATTGACTTCAGAGACCGACTCTTTTAAAAGCTCCTCCTCCTGATTTGGTGCAATGATGAAATTTTCACTCATCGCATACTCGTAGATCACTTTGCGCACCAGCTCTTTGGCAAGGAGGATATCTTCGCTCGCGTTAGTAAACTGTTCATTGTAGTGTAGCTTCGTTGCAATACTTCCTGCAAGATAGACTTTGATCCTGTTAAGCAGTTTGGAACGGGAGAGGATCTCATGCTCCTGGGAGATAAAGCGTGTATTGACGATGCCTATTTTTTCAAACTCCACATCCAGCCAGGTTGCGATAACCGCTTTTGCCCCCTGGTAGACTGCCTGTATCTCACGTTCCTGTTCGGTAAAACTCAGTATTTTCCGTTTCCCAAGCAACACTTTCTCTTTGACGGCATCAAAATCGGAAGTCTCTACCATACTCCTGCCTTCCCTCATGGCATAGATAGCCGCTTCATTGGTCAGGGTATCGAGTGCAGCGGAACTGAACCCTACCGTCATACGGGCTACCTCTTCTATATCAACGCTGTTGGGTTTGTGGGCAAGGTAGAGTTCCAGTGTTTTGGCACGTTCCTCAAGGTCGGGAAGTGAAATATGGATACGTCTGTCAAATCTCCCCGCTCTCAAAAGTGCCTCATCCATCACATCGATTTTGTTGGTCGCACCGATGACAATAACGCCTGAACTCTCCTCGAAACCGTCCATTTCCGTAAGAAGCTGGTTCAGTGTCGCTTCACGTTCATCATTTCTGAACTCTCCACGGCTTTTCCCCACCGCATCGATCTCATCGATAAAAATAATACTCGGAGCCATCTGTTTGGCTTTTTTAAAAAGTTCACTGACCCTTTTGGCACCCATCCCAACATAAATATGTACAAAGGAGGCACCACTCTGGTAAAAGAACGGAACACCCGCTTCACCGGCAACAGCTTTGGAGATGAGTGTTTTCCCTACACCGGGAGGGCCTATGAGCAGTACCCCTTTTGGCAGGCGGATATCCAACTTACGGTATTTTTGCGGTTCCTTTAGAAAATCGATAATCTCTTCAAGCTCTTCTTTGACATCTTTGATACCCGCAACATCGGCAAAAGTTACATTGGATTTTAGTGCTTCAACCGGTTCATTGTCAATACTGCTGTCCGCTTTTACCGCTCGTATCTGCTTTAACTGCTGCAGTCTGCTCTGTTTCATAAAGCGGTAAAAAAATACCAAAGCCCCTAGCAGGATAAAAAGAGAGAGTATATCATACAGAGAGCTGTTCTCCTCTTTTACCTCGACAGGGTATTTTGTGAAAAAAGCTGTTTTGTTAATGGCATCCTTGTAAATTTTATAACGGTTTTCTGCCGTTTGAAGACGGAGATACGCCCCGTCCAGAATAACTTTTTTTATTTTATTCTGTGTATAAAGCGCGTTCGCCTGCTTATGCGTGATGAGTTTGTCGGTATCTCTCAGTACCGTAAAGGCAAGCAGACCTGCCAATATTACAAACAGAAAAGTGATAATTTTGATATTTTTGATGTTAAAAACTTTTGATTTAAAGTTCGGCTTTGTTCCCATCTACGGTAACCTCCACATTGTTAAGCAAAACCCAGTTGGAACTGAGCTCTTCTGTGCTTTTTACTTCCACTCTGTTGAAATACTGGTCAAAACCATGGAAAATACCCTCTTTGCCGTTTTCAAGCAATACTTCAAGTCCCTCATTGTATATTTTTCTGAAAGCGAAATTTTTCTCTTTGACAAGCGCGGTAAGTTCTCTGTGTCGCTCTTTGGCAATATTTCCCCTCACCTCCTGCTTCATCGTTGCAGAAACTGTATTGTCTCGTTTCGAATAGGAGAATGCGTGTACATGGGTCAAAGGCAGGGCTTTCACACGGGCTATTGCCTCCTGCCACTCTTTTTCCCCCTCTCCGGGATGCCCTACGATAAAATCCGTACCCAGAGCATACCCCTCTGCCGCTATTTTGCCGAAAAGCTCCAGGTCTGCTGCATAGCTGTTGCGGCGATTCATCAGCTCCAGCATCCTGTCACTGGTATGCTGCAGGGCAATATGCAAATGTTTTGCCATCCAGGGTTCATTGAGAAGTTCCATGAATTCATCATCGATCTGTATGGGTTCGAGACTCCCTATGCGGATGCGCCTGACACCGCGTATCTGGCTCATTTTTTTTAAAAGTTTTGCCATGGATGTTTCATGGTCCTGTCCGTAGCTGCCTACATTGGTTCCGGTAAGGATGAACTCTCCAAAACCGTTGGCGGCAAGTTTCCGTACCTGTTCCAGTACAGTCTCTTCCCTGTGTGAACGCGCATCTCCGCGTACCGCGGGAATAATGCAGTAGGAGCAGCGGAAACTGCACCCCTCCTGTATTTTTATAAAGGCCCGGCTCCTGCCTACAAACTCTTCGACAATAGTAGAATCGATATGTTCCAGGTCACCTATCTGGTAGAAAGGTTGATCGATCTTGAGTATTTCATTGATCTTCTCTTTTTCAGAATGTCCCATCACGCCAAATACTCTTTTGTCCTGGAATAGCGCCTCCCCTTTGGAGTGTGAACCGCAGCCGGCAAGAATGACTTTGGCATCCGGGTTTCTGCGTTTCATCGATGAAATATAGTTACGTACAGAGGAGTCTGCACCGTTGGTAACCGTACAGGAGTTTACGACAATGATATCACTCTGCTCTTCATCCAGGCTCAATTCAAAATCCTTAAGCTTCGACATCATTACCTGCGTGTCGAACTGGTTGGTTCGGCAACCGAATGTTTTAAAATAGACCTTTTTCACGATACGACACCTGAAAAGAGATTCTCTTCTTCCATTGGTGGTTTGCGGACATCTTTATCGACATAAATAGACTGTGTAGGAAATGCAAGGAATATATCCTCTTCCTGTTGTAACCGTTCGATAATCTCCATGGAGATCGTACTTCTCAGTGTGAGCGTCGCATAGGCATTGGTATGGTACCATGCGGAGATTTTGATGCCGTATGGCTCTATAAAGTTGTAAATACGCGGTTCGACATTCGTATTTTTCATACTGTACTGGCTTCTGAGCTTGTTGAGCTGTTTTCTTGTAATATCGGTATATCCTTTGGAATATTTTTTGGTGATCTCTTTTGCAATGGAGGTCGCTTTGGCGACATTCGAGTCAAAAGTAATCATGAAATCGATACCGTCCCAGACTGTTTTCAGTCCGGCATGTGAGTAGTTGGCGACCATATCCGTAAAGATGAAGTTGTTCGGTACGAAAATGATACGCCCCGCCCGTCGGTTGTGCATATAGGTAGTCAGCGTAATATCTTCCTGGATCGTCATACGAAGAAGGGAGATATCGACAATATCCCCGACATACTCAACATTTCCCCGTACGAATTTTACCCTGTCACCGACATGGATAGCCCCGCCTATAATAATGACGAACCACCCCATCAGGGACATGAACCAGTCTTTCATGGCAATGGCGATACCCGCGGAAGCGAATCCCAAAATTGTGACAAGATAACTGACATTTTCTATATAGGCGAACAGCAGCGTGAAAAGAAGCAGTGCAAAAAAAGTGATATTCAGCGCTTTGTTGATGGTATAGAAACGGTCATTGTCAGACATATAGCGGCGGACAAGATATTTGACAAGAAGCGTAAAGATAATGAAAAAGAGGATGATCGCACCGATGGTAATGGCTTTTTCTATCTCTCTTTTTATGTCAGCCTGAAGTTTGAGTTTGATCTCGTCTATTTTTTTGGTATAGACATTCTGTGTGGTTTTGAATATTTCCAGTACCGGGACAAAAGTTTTTATCTGGTCATCGATACTTGAGAGTTCCTCCAGGTATTTCGTTTTGTTGACATCGAGAAGCAGCAACTCGTTTACAACTTTTCTCTTCTCTTTCAACTTCTCCATAACGTGCTGGATAGACCGGTAACGGTCAGCATACTCTTTCTGGTCGGAATTGAGTTTCTCTTTGTAGGAAAATGCGGAAATAACGGCAAAAGGATTCTCTACCGCAGGTACTTTCGCTATGGTTGGGGGTGTAAGGAATTTTTTAAACGGATCTTTCTCATACTCTTTGAGCAGCTGAAGTTTCCCGGTAAGTATCAGTTTGTTGTTTCTGAGACTCTCAAGCTTCCTCTCTTCCTCTTTGGTACGAGAGTATTTGCCAGAAAGCATTTCAATCTCGTGGTTAAGGTGTTTTTCCTGCTCCTTGAGTTCCCTGAAAGTGTGGTAGTTGCTATAGATCTTCGACCAGATATTGTTGTAGATCAGTTCTTTGTCGAGATTGTCTTTTTTATTCAGCAGCATCTGAAGTTTTTGCCTGCTTGGTATCACTGACTGCCCAAAAGAGATATTTTCTTCCTTTGTCAGGGCTTCCACACTACTGTTTCGCTCCGGCTGGGAGGCAGAAAAGAGAAAAGCTGTATAGAAAAACGACAGGAGCAGCAGTACTCTCATCATCCGTTATCTCCAAATCTGCGTAAAACTTTTTTTACAACCGCTTCATCAACGTCGGAAACGATTTTATGTCCGCCTATACCTTCAGGCAAAATAAATTTAATGCTGTTGTTGGCACTCTTCTTGTCAAGGAAAAAATGCTCATAAAAAGCATCGACATCTTTGATGTTATATGCTGTAGGCAGAGATGATTTCTCCAGAAGTGCCTGCACTTCTTCAGCCTCTTCGCTGGTGAAGAGCCCGAGTTCTATGGCCAATGCGTTTGCCATAACCATTCCAATGGCTACTGCCTCGCCATGGAGGTAGGTTTTATACGCTGTTTCATTTTCAACCACATGCCCAAAAGTATGCCCATAGTTCAAAACAGCACGTATGCCGGCCTCTTTCTCATCCTGGTTCACAACCCATGCTTTCAGTTCCACACTTCTGCGTATGGCCTCTTTCAGTACCTCTTCGTCGGAAAGGTCAGCCTGTTTCAGGAATTCAAAATAGGTACGGTCGAACATTACGGCCATTTTGATCACTTCTGCGACACCTGCCGCAAATTCACGAGCGGGCAGTGTTTTGAGAAATGCAGGATCGATGTAAACAGCGTTTGGCTGGTAAAAGGCTCCGATCAGATTTTTCCCGTATTTGTTGTTTACACCTGTTTTCCCGCCAACACTGGCATCGACCTGGCTCAAAAGTGTCGTAGGTATCTGTATGAAGTCTATCCCTCTCTGGTAGAGGCTTGCGGCAAACCCTGTCATATCGCCTATGACCCCGCCGCCAAACGCAATAAGCAGAGATTTCCTGTCCAGTTTGTGTTCAAAGAGCTCATTCAATATATTTTCTATGGTCTCGAGCGTTTTATACGATTCACCGTCAGGAATGGTTACGACATCAAGCTGTGGGGCATCGATATGTGCAAGCAGCGTATCAAGATGGTATCCTGCAACCGTCGGATTGGTAACGATGGCTACTTTCGTATGGAATGTCAGTTTCGGCAGTCTGTCTATGAGAATATCATAAGTGATATCCTGGCACTGCTCTAAGTGTATAGGAACGATCATTTGGAGAAACCTTGTGCATGATAAATTACTTTATTTTATCTTAAATGCCCTTAAAAAGTACTCTCTTGCTTTCGCTTCATTCTCTTCTTCTGAAATTTGGAAAACAAACATGCGGAGCGTAACACGCTTACCCGTTTTAACCCTCACTCAGTGCGAAAGGAACAAGCAGTTTCGGATGTTTGGTGGTAGAGAGCAGAAAATCCTGTACTTCTGTGGAAACGAGCCTGATGAGGGTATTGGTATTGAGTTTCTTTTCAAACGGTGCTATTTGAAGAATGTCGGACATTTGGGAGAGCTCGCGTATAGGGTTTGCCACTTTCTGCTCGATATTGATATCCATATTGAAAATATGTGTCAGGGTCTCATAATGTTCAATGACCATTTTTTTACTCTCAAAATCCCCTTCAGGGTCAAAATCGGCAAGTGTCAATTTCAGATTCAGTGATTCTGAAATATCAAATGCCGTTGAAGAGATCGATTCCATCTTCTCATTCTCACTCATCAGTATGACACACTCCTTAATATTGTACAGCAGCCCGTCACCGAAAAGGTAGACCAGCTTTTTCAGGTCATAAAGCACCTCTTTCAAACCTTCGGATTCAAACGTCTCGATACTGTTGAGTACAAGGCCTACATCATGTTGGTGTATGTCATACTCTATAAGCGTTTTTATATCGTGTTCATCATAGCAGATGGAGAGAATGATACGCTCGGACTCCATGGCTTTGATCTCTTCTATCAAAGGAAAGTCATTGGGATAGAGCAGCCTGATATAGAGTACTTTCTCTTCAAGTTTTTCAAGAAGGTAGATGCTCTCTTTCAGATAAAGCAGAGCATTCTCCCGATCATATCTGAAATCAAGCAGCAGATACAAATTGGTACCGAATGGTTCGGGGAAAAGCCCTATTCTTTTGTTGATCGTTTTATAGACACCGTCCAGGACAAGCGGTTTGCCGAGGACAAGCAGGGTATCGTTGGGACGGATCATGGTCGCATTCGTCGGAAGTATCTGCTTCTCATCCCGGTATACTGCGGCAATCTTCCATTTTCTCTGAAGAATGGAGCCCACATGACGGTAGGCATAAGAACTTCCGAAAGGCACATGAATTTCCATGATTTCCCCCTGTCCAAGCCCGACATTCTGTGCAACGACAGGTACATTGGGGAGGTTGTCGTAAAGATGGGCCGCCATAAGTTCGTCCGTATGCAGTATGGTAATGTTCACTTCATCCCGGCCTATCTCTTCGTCATCCCACTGATTTACAAGTATGACACGTATTTTGTCGTCGACAAGACGTATGTTCGTAAGTGCATATTTCGCATCTTCTTTTTTTTCCATGACAATGAATATATGGGAATATTTCACATCATCCATGATTCTCCTCAATTTGGAGAAACTTGTCGGGTCTGCCTGTATGAGAGAAATACTTTTGGCAATCTGCTCCGTATCGATACTGTCGGTATAATAGGTTACATAATATTTGTTTTGGGCAACTCTCTTTTTACCAACCCATTCTATGAAATGTTTGGCGATGCTTCCATCGGCCAGGATAAGTATGTTTTTCATTTAGACCTTGATTTCGATATACTTGCGTAATTATTTTTGGGAGATATTATAACACAATGCAATTTCAGATAGATAAAACAGACGGCAACGCAAGAGCCTGTACCATCCAAACCGCACACTCCACCATTCAGACACCGGTATTTATGCCTGTAGGTACCGTAGGTGCCGTCAAATCACTCGATGCGACTGACCTGGCTACCTTTATCAAACCCCAGATCATTCTGGCGAATACCTATCATATGTATATCCGTCCCGGAGATGACGTGGTCGCAAAAATGGGAAAACTTCACGGCTTTACCAAGTATCCAAAGAGTTTTCTCACCGATAGCGGCGGCTTCCAGGCATTCTCACTCTCGGACAATGTCAAAATAGACGAAGGGGGCATCACTTTCAGAAGCCACCTGGACGGAAGCAAACACTACTTTACCCCCAAAAAGGTCATCGATATCCAGCATAATCTCGGCTCGGATATCATGATGATCCTCGATGACCTTGTCGCCCTTCCCGCTACACAGGAGCGTATTGCAGCGAGTATCGACCGTACGACACGCTGGGCGCAGGAGAGCATTGCCTACTTCAGAGAGAAACAGGGAGAGGGTATCGGGACGGAACAGAACATCTTCGCCATCATTCAGGGGGGGACCGACAAGGCGTTCAGGGAGAAGTCGGCAAAAGAGCTCTGCGCACTGGACTATGACGGATTTGCCATCGGAGGGCTGAGTGTGGGTGAAGCCAATCAGGATATGTACGATACGGTAGAGTGGACTACCCAGTTCATGCCAAAAGAGAAACCCCGCTACCTGATGGGTGTCGGAACACCCGAAGACCTGGTGGAAAATGTCTACAGAGGAGTCGATATGTTCGACTGTGTCATGCCGACAAGAAACGCACGCAACGGTACGCTCTTTACCAGTTTCGGGAAAGTGAACATCAAGAAAGCCTGCTATACGACAGATGAAGCGCCGGTTGATCCGGAATGCGGATGTATGGTCTGCCAGACCTACTCGCGTGCCTATCTCAGGCATCTATTCAGAGCAAGAGAAATTACCTATTTCCGCCTGGCAACCATCCACAACCTCTACTACTATCTTGATCTGATGAAGCAGATGCGGGAAGCGATACTGGAGGAGCGGTTCGAGGCATTCAGAAAAGCGTTTTACGATAAAAGAGAAAAGTAGCTCTGCGGGTTTAGAGAAACAGTGTTATAATATTTTACAATTTCAGTGGAAGGATCTACTATGGGAACGAAAAGAGATATGATGGAAACCGATACCGAAAACGGCAGCCAGATTGAACTTGTCAAAAAAAATGAACAACTGAGAGCCTGCATCGAACGTTTTGAAAAGGAAGAGAAACGTTCAGGAAAAAACCATAAGAAACGTGTCCCTGTCTGGATCAAAAAAGAGACACTCGACTATGAAGAAGAGCTTAAGACACTCCAGATAGAACTGCTTAAGATGCAAAACCATATCAAGAAAGAGGGGATGAAACTACTGCTCATTTTTGAAGGGCGGGACGCTGCGGGAAAAGGCGGTACCATCAAACGGGTAACGGAACATCTCAATCCGCGTGGCGCACGTGTGGTCGCACTGAACAAACCTTCCGATGTGGAAAAAACACAATGGTACTTCCAGCGTTATGTACAGCACCTTCCCAGCGGCGGGGAGATCGTCCTGTTCGACAGGAGCTGGTACAACCGCGCGGGTGTGGAACCGGTTATGGGCTTTTGTACACAGGAGGAGCATCAGGAGTTTTTGCAGGAAGTACCTTTCTTTGAACGCAGACTTGTCAACAGCGGGATCATTCTGGTCAAACTCTATTTCTCCGTCTCGAAAGAGGAGCAGGCCAAGCGTTTCAAAGAGCGTGCGACCAACCCGCTCAAACAGTACAAACTCTCCCCTATCGACAAATATGCGCAGGAGTACTGGGACAAATATACCGTTGCAGAATATACGATGTTCATGGCATCGCATACCGAACATACCCCCTGGACGGTTATCCACTCGGACAACAAAAAGAAAGCGCGTATCAACTGTATCAAACATATTCTCAGCCAGATAGAATATCCGGGGAAAATCGATGCAAAATATTTGAGAATAGATCCCAAGATTGTCTGTGATGCAGATGAGAAAATTGCAGAATTTGATAAAAGTATCACGGAAGACATCATTCACGGTAAAGATAAATAGCTGAAAACATGTCAATTTGACATGTTTTCAGCCTCCAGGGCCAAAGTTGACTATAATTGGCAGAAAGATGTACAAGGAGATGTCAGATGGAAGGTAATATGAGAGTAAGCTATCAAATGCTTTGTGAAAGCGATTTTATGAAAGAGGTCCCGCTCAAAGAGATCCTTGAAAACGAGAAGGTCGCAAAAGTGATTAAAAGTGAATTTGCCAAAGGAGTGAGAAATATCGCTTTAAGTGCTTCGGAAGATGTACGCATCAGCGTTCATACAGACAAAGAGATATTTGAATTCGAAGCAGACAAGAAAGATTTCGCTGACCTTATCGAACTTGCAGAAGAGGATGCCAGATCGCACAAGCGCATCAAAAAAGGGTGTTCCGGGGTTGAGCTTGTCGATTTTGTAACCCTCTGAATCTCCTCTTAGGAATCCCAGTCAAGCAGCCGCTGTTCTCCTTCAAGGGCACGGACACGGGTGACATCCTGGCTCATCTCGATCACACCGCGGTACGTACCGTCTTCATCTCGTACGGCAAAGTACTGAATATGAATGAATTTCCCTTTGAACTGTATCCAGAATTCAGCAACATCCTGCCTGCCGGCTTTGAACTCATCAAGTATGCGCAGTACCTGGTCCACACTCTTTGGAGGATGGCAAAACTTTACCTCTCTTCCTATGATCCCTGCACTTCTCGGAAATACCCGTTCATCACCTCTGTTGTAAAAAACCACCTGGTCATTTTCATTGACATAGGTAATATCTACAGGAAGTATTCTGAAAATGGAATTGACCTGTTCGGGTGTCAGCCATCCTTCATCGAAATGGGTTTTGTCCTCCGTACCGAACGGCAGGGCTTTTCGCTTGGTATCTTCTCCCGGGTGGATATAGGCATCTGCAGGGTATGGTGTGGGAGGGGTATCGAACATCCAGCCTATCTCTTTGTCCCCCTCTTTGAACTCTTTCCACTCCTCTTCGCTCAGCATATGCATCGCATTGGGGAAAAGCCTCCCCTCTTCTACCTGCATAATATGTTCCAACGAACGGAACAGCTGTTGCAAATTCATCCCGAGTGACTTCCTGTCACCACTCTCTACGACTTTTCTTACCGCTTTGATCTCATCTCTTATCTGATCGTGAAATGCCCACATATTCTGTGAAGGGCTGGTCCAGCCATGCTTTTCAAGATAGGGGAAAAGCTGGTTCTCTTTACGTGCGAAATGTAGTTCCACTCTGCCAAGCCTCTCGAAGAGTGTTTTGAAACGCTCGAACTCCGCTTCCATATTCAATGACGCTATCTCTTCCATAATACTTCTGATCAGCAGATTCTCTTCCAGGTAGGTACGTACGGGATGTCCGTCCGGGTACTCTCCCTCGTAGGGAGAGCTGTTGCTGTTTAAAAATTCACTCATGGTTTACCAGCCTTTATTTAAAATTTCCGAAGTATAGTCAAACCATACTCCGGATCAGTTGAGTTATATCAATCCAAAAGGGAGAAAAATATTAATATTAATTAGTATTTATCGTTTGTACGGGACTTTTGCAGACGGAGTGTTTCGAGAGGTTTTCTCCAGGTGTACATCCTGGTCATCAAAGAAAATATCCGCTTTGAACGACTCCACCACTCTTTTTTTCTCTACACCTCCGAGAAAAAAGGCTTCATCCACACGTACATTCCAGGCATCGAACGTGCGGATGACACGCTCGAAGGTAGAGAAATTCCTCGCTGTGATCAGTGAGGTTTTAATGGGTGCTTTCTCCATAGGAAATTCACGCTGGATACGTGAGATCACTTTGAGAAGTTTGGCGAACGGGCCTTTGGGAAGAGGCTTTTTGGCATTTTTCTTTTCGTGCTTCAAAAAGGCTTCAAGCCCGTGTTTTTTATAGATTTTTTCTGATTCGTCGGAAAAGAGAACGGCATCCCCGTCAAAAGCGATTCGCACATCTTTACGTTTTCCCTTCTTTCTGTACTTTTTGGGGATGATCCTTGCAGCGGCAATCCCTACGTTGATCGCCTCCTGGACATCCGCTTCATGGGCGGAGAGGAACAGATCGACATCGAACGCTTTAAGATAGTTGGAAATGGGAGTCCCCGCTGTCCAGCCTGCACGTTCCACATCAAGTTTGTATCTGTCTATGGAGTTTTTGATACGCAGGCCTGTCGCGGCATTGTTACGTGAGAGTACGATCACCTCGATCAGTTTGTCATCAAAATGGCTGTTGATACGTAAAATATTTTTCACAAAACCAAAAGCCGCTCCGCGTTTGAGTATTTTGTTTTCATGCTTGATCTGATACCTGTAATACTTTTCCAGCCCTTTGTCTTCAAACATACGATTCTCCTCTTCCAGATCGAAGAGTGCACGGGAGGAGATAGCAATTACCAGTTTCTTTTTTAAGTCATACGCCATAGAGATCTCTTTTTGGGAAAAGTATAACACATTTACCAATACTTTAACACCTTTTTGGCACATATCTTTGTTATAATAAAACCAACAGAAAACTGTAGGATACCGCTTATACCCCTGCATATCCATAACGGGGTTTAGCAGTGCCCGTAATTTACACAAAGGATGAAAAATGAGTTTTGGGAATATCATACTTTTAATTATCGTGGGGATCGGGGCATACCTGGTTGCCATTTACAACAAACTGGTATCGTTAAGAGCCGGAATAGATGCTTCATGGTCCGACATTGATGTACAGCTCAAGCGACGTTACGATCTCATTCCTGCACTTGTCGATACGGTCAGAGGATATAAAGAGTATGAAGCAGATACGCTTGAAAGGGTCATCGAAGCGCGGCAGAAAGGTTTGAGTGCGGGAACCATGGAAGAGAAGGCTGCTGCTGCAAATATGCTTTCCGGTGCATTGGGAAAACTTTTTGCCCTGGCAGAAGCCTATCCTGACCTCAAAGCCAACACAAATTTTCTGAACCTTCAGAATGAACTTTCAAGTATAGAAGATGCGATCCAGAATGCCAGACGATACTACAATGCCATTGTCAGAGACTATAATGCAAAAATTGAATCTTTCCCTGACCTTTTTGTCGCACAAAAATTCAACTTTACCGCACGAGACTATTTCGAACTGGATGAGAGTGAAGCCCAGGCAGCCAAAAAGATGCCAAAGATAGACCTTTAACAAGAAGAAGCCTATGAAAAAAGTCCTTTTTCTTCTTCTTTTCATCTGTACAAGCCCGCTATTTGCGGAAAAGATATCGGTATATAGTGTCAATATTACCATTGAGCAGAGTGGCGAACTCTCTATCGCCGAGAAGATTGTCTATGATTTTGAAGGTGTTCAGAAACACGGTATCTTCAGAGACATCCCCTTTACCGTCAAAAACGGGTCAATGATAAAAGATCTCGGACTTTACGCTTTTTCCGTCCAGATGGATGGAACGGAAGTCAACTGGAAAAAATCTACAGTCGATTCATCGCATGCAGGGAAAGTCGTTAGGCTGCAAATAGGCTCTGCATCCTCTTATGTGACAGGGGTACATACCTATAGCATCACATACAGGGTGAAAACCGGTGTGCTTCCGGCTGCACAGAACAGGCACAATGATGCCGTACGATGGAATATTGTAGGTACGGGCTGGAGCGTGCCTATTCATCATATTCTGGCGAATATCTATCTGCCTCCGTCACTTTCACAGGAGAATATTGCACTCTCCAGCTTCACGGGACGCTATGGCAGGAGATCATCCAACGCATCCAGCAGATGGGTAGATGCAAGGCATTTGGAGGTCAAGGTACCCTCTTTACAGCCCTATGAAGGTGCAACAGTCGAACTGGCCTTTCCTCCGGATACGCTTGACCAAAATGGACAGGAGAATATGTCGCCTACTTTCTGGGACTGGTTTCTGGCACATTGGCACTGGGGTGCGTTGGCAGGATTTTTTCTCTATTTTTACAAAACCTACCAAAGATATACAGGTTTTAAAGACAACCGCTCCATTGCCGTACAGTATATGCCGCCCAAAGGGTTGAGCGTATTGCAGTCGGGGCTTATTCTTGACAAATATGCTGACAACAAAGATTTCTCTGCCGCAGTACTGGAGTTGGCTCAAATGGGCTACCTTGAAATAGAAAAAAAAGATAAGAAACAAGATCCGGTGTTAAAACGTCTCACCAAAAGCACGGAAGGGCTGACACTGAATCAGAAATACCTTCTCGAACAGATTCTTTTCAACGGTAAAAACAGCTTTCTTTTCGCAAGCGGTTCCAAAGAGAAAGCTGAAACTCTGAAAGAGGGCTTTGAGCATATAAATGACAATCTTTACAACTGGTCGGTAGCGGAAGGATATATGGTAGAAAACCCCCGGCGGATACGAAAAAATTTTCTCTTTAAAACAATACTGCTGTTTCTGCCTCTTATTGGTCTGGCCCTCTATACGCTCTATAAAGAGATAGGAGAAGATGCCGTAATCGCACTTATTGTCCCCCTTGTTTTCAGTGGAGTCGGTATCGGTATGACACTGGGGCAAAAAAGCTGGATAGTCAAACTTCAGGGGCTCTTCTTTACCGTAGTAGGTATGACTCCTCTGCTTTCCCTGTATGACAAAGGCATTTCCATAAAGAGCCTTCTCTTTGGGCCTCCAGGAGTACTCGTCGCCATTGCGGCGGCAGGTTTCTTTGTTTACCGCAACCTTGGTACTTTTACCCCAAAAGGAGCCTATACCCAAAAATACCTTTTTGGGCTCAGAGAGTTTGTCAAAAGGGTCAAACAGGACGAGATAAAAAGACGACTGGAGGATGACCCTCTCTACCTTGAAAAAATGCTTCCCTATGCCGTACTATTCAATGAAACAAAACACTGGCTCTCTTTTTTCAGCCTTCTCAATGTCGCTGCTCCTGTATGGTACCATGGCAACATAAGCAGTATCGATGATTTTTCATCGGCAGTGGACAGTGCGGCTACGCCGCCTTCCTCGGGCAGCGGGGGAAGCGGGTTTTCCGGAGGCGGAGGCTTCTCCGGAGGTGGTGGTGGCGGAGGGGGCGGAGGTTCCTGGTAAATACTGCCTTCATGAACAACTTTATGGCTGATATTTCAAGAGAAAGCTTCTCATCTGGCTGGGAGGAAGAGGTTTGCTATAGTAATTCCCCTGTATATTCATACACCCGTTCTCCACAAGGAAAGCTTTCTGGCGGGAATTTTCTACACCTTCGGCAATCAGGTCCAGTTTGAGACTCCCCGCAAGAGCGATGATGGCTTGCACAATCGCTACATCTTCTTCATCATCCGGTACATCTTCTATGAAAGAACGGTCTATTTTGAGTCTGTTGATAGGCAAACGTTTCAAAAGTGACAAAGAGGAATAACCTGTTCCAAAATCATCAATTGAAATAGCGATCCCCAACCGGTTTATCTCCTTCAGTTTGGCGATCACCTCTTCTGTTTTTTTCATCATCTGGCTTTCCGTGATCTCAAGCTCTATCCAGTCTGCCCTAAATCCGTTTATTTTCATAATCTCCTGAAGTTCAGAAAGGAACTGGTTTCTCTCAAGTTGCTTGATAGAGAGGTTCAATGCAAGGACACCGGGTATCAATCCCTCTTCATGCCAACGGGCGACTTGAGCCATGGCGGAATGCATTACAAGTTTGTCGATCTCGATGATCATACCGGTCTCTTCTGCGAGAGGCAGGAACTGGGCCGGATAGAGCAGGCCTTTTTCAGGATGTTCCCAACGTACCAACGCTTCCAGCCCGACAAGACGGTTGCCGCAGACATTCATCTGTGGCTGGTAGTGTATTATAAATTCATTTTTATCTATTGCCTCACGCAAACTTGTTTTCATCGCCATACGCTGCAGCGCCAACTCCGTCATTTCATGAGAGTAAAACTGGTACGTATTCCTTCCCTCTTCTTTTGCTTTATACATTGCTGTATCGGCATATTTCAGCAGGTTTTGCGCACTCTGTGCATCTTTGGGATAGAGGCTGATCCCGATACTTCCCGAAACATAAAGCGTATGCTCGTCGATATGCATAGGTTCCGCCAGTACTTCGAGCAGTTTCTCAGAAAGCATCGAGGCATCCTCTTCATGCACAACCTCTTCCATAATGACGGTAAACTCGTCACCGCTAAGGCGGGCAAGCGTATCTTCTCTCCTGATAGTACGTTTCAGCCGTTTTGCGATAATTTTCAGAACTCTGTCCCCAACAGCATGGCCGAGTGAATCATTGATATGTTTAAACTTGTCAAGATCTATAAAAAAGAGTGCCAAACCCACTTGTTGCCGTTTCGATTTTTCTATCCCCTGTTCCAGCCGGTCAAAAAAGAGTACCCTGTTGGGCAATCCTGTCATAGCATCATGCTGTGCCTGATACTGCAGGATCTCTTTTTGTTCATCCAGCGCTTCCTGGATTTTTTTATGCTCGGTAATATCCTGGACGTACCCTATTGTCCCTATCACCTTCTCGTTTTCATCTCTTAGCAGGGAGAGTGACAGATCTGCGAAAATGATCTCTTTTGATTTTTTAATCAGTCGTATCTCTGTCTTCCTCTCCCCTTGCTGAAGCAGTTTCACAAGATTCTCTTTGACAAAGGTATAGTCCTCTTTCAGATAAAGAGATTTGATATGCTTCCCGATCATCTCTTCGGCACTGTAGCCAAGCAGCAGCTCCGAACCTTTGTTCCAGCTGGTAATGTATCCTTCAAGGTCTGTTGCCACGACAGAATCATGGATCTGCTCGATGATCTGCGCCTGATGGGCATACTTCAGCTGCAACTCCTTCTCTTCGGTGATGTCGGTATGCGTACCGATCATACGTACCGCATTGCCGTACTGGTCATAGAGTATCTGCGCCCTTCCCAATATCCAAAGCCACTGTCCGTTTCTGTGCCTTAAACGGTGAATGTTCTCAAAATATCTTATCTGCTCTTTTTGGTACTTGTTCATCAGTACAAAAATTTTCTTTTTATCTGCCTGGTGTACTCTCTCTTTCCATACATCGATCGTGTTGGGGAGTTCCTCATCTCTGTAACCGAGCATCTCTTTCCAGCGTGGAGAGATATAGAGGGCATTCTCTTTCAAATCCCAGTCCAGTACAGAGGTTTTGCTTCCTACAAGCGCCAGTTCCATACGCTCTTTGAGTTTCTGGTTCAGCCGGCTGCTCTCTTTGAGAATATCTGTCTGCTTTTGCATCTCCTCTGTCGTAACATGGATAAAATGGGACAAGGCATGAATGGAAGTACTTTCAATACTCTGTAAAGGGACAGATTCTATTTGCTTTTTAGGATGGCACAGCGTAGCACGTTCGGACAGGGAAACTATTGTCATTGTCTGATTTAAAAACTGTTTGTACGGAGAAGTGAAATACTCTCCATGGGTAAAAAAACCGGAGACCGGAGCAATGGACTCCAAAGGAAGGATCTCCGTCTCCGTCTCTTTCCCCATAAAATATTTCCTTGCGGCACAGGAGTAGACAAATATCGCTTCAGAAGGTTCTTTCTGGGTCCTC